>Ga0209761_1000093_pt1 | contig 45583 bp, 42 predicted proteins | sample GraSoi013_1_40cm_4_FD_185818 | JGI IMG/M metagenome (GOLD analysis project Ga0209761, IMG submission 185818) | Grasslands soil microbial communities from the Angelo Coastal Reserve, California, USA - Sample 09_25_2013_1_40cm (SPAdes) (version 2) | ecosystem: Environmental > Terrestrial > Soil >... | reverse complement strand
GAGTAAGATCGGCTTCCTCAACAGTATCGCCTAGTGCTCCCGCCTCATCATCACTGAATGCTAGTGACCGTCCCCGGAACTAAAGACGGGTGTTACCGGCCGACCGGACGAGAAGGGATACCGCCTAGCAGCGAATCTCCGAAAGCCAGATTAATCCACTCCAAGACGGGTCGGAGCTAGGCGATGTGTCCTTGATATTCGCGTTCCTGATCTTCTTCCGGGTAAGACCACTCACCGAGGCGGATAAGAAGAAAGCAGCGACCGGATGGGAAGAATTCAAGAAGAAAATGCCGAAGGATGTTGCGATCGTCTCCGAATACGCCCATATCTGGGGCACCACGTATAACGGGATGATACTCGTCGAGTCACGGGACCTTTCGGCGTTTCATGATTTCTGGCATCGTTTCCGCGAGACGACGCGCTGGTATGTGCCGGAGACGAAGACGTACATCGCCCAGAAAGAAGAATAGCAATCGAGATCGGCTGGTTCCTCCACCGAGGTCAGCGATCCTCGATGTAACTGTAGCACGCGTGACCTGAAAGGCAGTTTTGCCCAACTCTCCATCTTAAGCAATAGCAATCCTGTCCGAGCTGACTCCTTTGTTGACTGCAAAGGAATCTGAGATGCTCGGGATACTCTTTGGAGACGGCTCGATGTCTAGGAGTCACGGCTCTTTTCAGATCTGCATAACCGGTCACAAATTCGATGACTCAGAGTATCTGAACGGCAGAGTACGCCCGATGTTCGAAGAACTCTTTCAAACCTCCTTCAAGGTACTGCTAGTAAAAGATGAAAATACGATGATCCTCTACGCGTATTCTAAACGAGTTGTCCTAATCCTCCACGAATGGGGCATGCCTTTTGGCCGAAAGAAATTGTCCCGTCTGACACCAGCTCTCGCTCTAGATGAAGTATCTTTCATCAGAGACCTATTCGACACGGACGGTTGCGTATATCGAAAATATGGCCCCTACATTCAAATTCAGTTCAAGTTCGCTTCCCTACCCCTACTCGCGTATGCTAGACAGACTCTGGCAAAACTCGGGCTTCATCCTACATCGATTACGAGCGATGATACGAAGTTCAGATTCTTTCTCAGCAGACAAGCTGAGGTAGACCATTTCTTTAGAGTCGTAAGGCCGAAAAACGGAAAGCATCTCAAACGGTTTCAATACGCTTCTCGAAAACAGTCCTACCGTCCATACGCATATCGTGTTGGAATACCCAGAAGATCGGAATCGACCAAACCTTATAGCAACAATTTTGTAGAAACGCGCTCGGTGGGGCAGCTTAGGCAGCCTTTCGCTAGAAGCTATGGGGCCGTAGTCTAGCCAGACCCGTTTCGGGTCCTAGTAAGGGACGACGACGGGCTCCAGAATGGAAAACATGGACGGCTGTGCCGATGCCCATTGTTGGGCGGGATGAGGTGATTCGGGAGCGCGTGAGGATACCCGTAGACGATAGACTCGGCGGATGTCGTGGGTTCAAATCCCACCGGCCCCACCATTGAAAACGTCTCGGGCTGTTCTTATTGCCCGGCGTCTAATTTTTGCTCGTGGCTGGATTCTGCCGTTCTCTCGAGTGGCGTCATTCTGTTAGTTGAGAGACTCATCCGTTGATTGATGGAGAACACCGCACGCATAATAGCAACCTGTCTCCTTGCTCAAGCAATTCTTGCCAGTCTACAGCCTGCTCGGAGGGATTCATTCCGAGTACGCCATCGCAGGAGGCAAGCCGATAGTCAGGCTGAGATCCGCGGGAGAGATAAGGCATAGAGGAGCCTACACCGGCACAGCGGTGCTCCTCTTCCATTGGGTCCAGGAGGGAAAGACCCAGGCGTGGCGATTCGATCCTTCAATTCCAGATCCTCAGCCAATCCGGCCAGAGGAAACGACCGACAGCTATGGGAGCCAATCTTTGACATTCACACTCGGAGAACTCCTCCCGGCGGCTGGATTACTGCGGGGGCGATGGGAAGGAGCATTCTTCGCTCCCGCGATCCATGTAGATGTTCCCCTTGGCGCAGACATTTGGGTCTTCTTGCTGCGATCGCCATGGTTTCGCTTCCGACTCTCTCTGACGAAGCAGACCCTAGCAGTGGCTGCCGATCAGTCAGTCGCGAACGCCACGATCGTACCTGAAGCTGCTGGAACTCTTTCGACAACGATCTCCAGCCCGGGAATCCCGTTCAAGAAGGTGTCATTGGTGATGCGAAGGAAAATGGGCCAGTTCGAATCAGAGGAATTGATCAGTGAGGTTGAGGCAGGTACAGCAAGCCATTTGTGGAGTCCTATAATGCGAAACTTCGAGCTATGCTTGGTAACGTCAGGCTCCATGCGGATGGAACAGCTCTCGGAAATAGCCCGAGGACTTGGCGCAGACTTCTCCTCAGGCTTCTTCGGCCCAGGATCCCTGAGAGGGGATTTTCTTCTCTGCGACGGCCCCCTGACAGAGTACTCGTTGACGCTGAGGGGTGATCTTGGTCTCTTTAGGCATATAGAAGACTCCGCTGCGGCCGTGCTATCATGGTGAGAGAAGAATCTCCCGATATTGTTTTAGAACAGGGACTCCAACAGCTCAACCATTGAGCCGCCAAAAACGACAGGCGATACGGGTAGCCGCCATCCTACTGTTTGTGTTCATTTTTTTCTTCGCAGCGCTAGGATCTGTCGCGGTGGGGGGATCCCCGGGTTTCATCTTTCCCGGCATATTCTTCCTCTTCATCGTCATAGTAATCATCATCATCGCAAACGCGGCGACCCAATCTCGCTCCAATATTCAGCGACCCTACACCCAGCAAACCGCCTTCCCGCCTCCTCCTCCCCCTGATACCATTCTCGTCAGATGCCCCTATTGCATGACAAACCAACCCTTCAAGGAAAAATGCGAAACCTGCGGGGCCCCCTTGCCGAAGCCAGGAATCTACTAGGGCGGCTTTAGATGGGTCGAATTAACCATCTCCACGGCTCCCCCCCATCATGGATTACCAAGGGATGTTCGCGTCTCGCGAGATTCCAGTAGGCCACTGAGAAACTGATCCGACCCAGTAGCATCCGACCGTCTGTACCTACGCTGACATTCGAGACCGTGCAGATAACCCCGTCCCATCCCAGAACTGAACATCGTCAATCAGCAAATCCAAGTCTTATGCCCCTCTTGGCTGTCTTGACCCAAGTCTGGATAAAGTATGAGGGGAGAAACCCTGACTCCTGTGAACCTTTCAAGAGATACAAGTTACGATCGTTAGACTCAACGACCTATAGCCTTGAGAGACCTTTCGACATCGGCCAGCCTCCTTTGATGGTCCACCATCACCTGGAGAATCATCGCACTCTCTTTCAGAGAGAAGCCGAACTCGTTGGTCTCCTTTACGGGTAACGATTCGAACTGTTTCAAGAGATCCTCGCCCGCAGGCTTGTCGCTTGCCTTCATGAAGCTCACGAACCTTTCGAACCTCTGGATCAAATTCATAGGGAATTGCATGGTGGAAGCTAGAGCAGGATATGAGTATAAGTGGAGCCCGAAAACCAGATCGGCTGGACTTGAGAGGGTGAAACTTTCGGAGACTATAGCTAAGCCTGTCCGCAAGTTCGTCTTCGATTATTTCCTAGAGAACAGCCGGGCTCCAGTTTTGGAAGAAATCATGCAAAGCTTCCATCTGGCACGGAGCGAGGCCAGTGACATACTCGAGGAACTTGAGACGGCGCATCATGTCATCCGGCTGCCGGGAACTCAGAGAATTCTGCTGGCTAATCCATTCTCCGCACTGGACACACCGTTCGCGGTCAAGATAGGCAACAAAGGATACTCTGGCGCCTGTGCATGGGACGCTGTTGCCTTCCATATTATGCTCGGGAGGGAGAGCCTGGTCAATTCGTTCTGCCATCACTGCGCAGAGCCCATCCGAATAGAGTTCAGGAATGGAAGAGCGGTTTCTACACAGCCTTCAGATCCCCTCGTGTTCTTGAGCCTGCCAGCGGCGAAGTGGTGGGAGAACATAGTTCTCACCTGCGCCAACAACATGGTCTTCCTCAGTTCTCGAAGACACTTGGATGATTGGCTGAAGGAGAACCCAGTTGTGAGAGGTGAAGCCCTCTCACTGGAACAGACGCTCAAGATCAGCGTGCCGATATACAAGGAGAAGATGAAGATAGATTATGCTAGGCCCAGCAAGGAACAGCTGACGGCCTACTGGGATTCGATCGGGCTACACGGAGACTTCTGGAAACTGTAAGGCCACGAAACCAACCAGACCAAACTGTTCAGTATAAGGCCTAAAGAAAGCGAGAACAAGTTGAGAGATCTGGAGACCAGGAACCTTCGGCGAATTGCAAGCCGCGAACAGCACGCTCTTGGGGAAAGCTAAAGTTCGGGACTCAAGTTGGTCCCAGCATGAGACTTTCAAAGCCGGTCAGTAGCTCAAAATCGATCATATCAACGCAGATGCTTCCGAGCGATGCAAACCCCATGGGCAACGTTCACGGAGGCACAATCCTCAAGCAAGTCGATGTTGCTGCAGGGGTTACTGCTCTCCGCCACACCAGGATGAACATTGTCACAGCCAGCATAGACCGCATGGACTTTTACAACCCGGTCTACGTTGGAAACCTGCTCACCCTCAAAGCCTCCGTCAACTACTGCGGCAGAACCTCAATGGAAGTTGGCGTCAGAATAGAAGCCGAGGACCTGAAGACTGGCAAGATCACACACACTGGATCTTGCTACCTAACATACGTCGCCTTGGACGAGACCGGGACGCCCACAGAGGCTCCGGACGTTGTTCCAGAGACTATTGAGGAGAAGCGTCGATGGGAAGCTGGGAAGAAGAGACGAGAGGAACGCTTGCGATTCATCGCATTCAAAGAAAAGTGAAATATTCTCTTTCGAAGGAAACTTAGGCTGGCCGAGCGCAGACCATGGTGACTGACATCAATTGGTCTCAGTTGTCGCAGTAGCCCTGATCCCACGTTCTCTTGATATCGTGGTTCCTGATGTCGACGTTGTAATCTGCTGCTGCTTTGAGCGCGAGCAGGACGGAAACCCAGCCCGGCCACTCTTCATCACTTCCGACAGCCTCAGCGCGAAGCGTCAGATCAGTGCCGCCCGCTCCATCGTCCGAGATGTCAACGGTTACCTTGCTTCCACCGAAGTATTCGAAGACGAATCTTTTTGGTGGTTCGTTTTGAAGGATTTTGGATTTCAAAGTTAGACCATCAATGAACTGGAACTCTATCCGGCCATCCTGCTCGGTCGATTTTTCGGCCCAGAATCTTTCTCTGCCTGTGTCTGTAGCGAACATGCCGTGCACGATGTTCGGAGGAGATTTCAGGTGAAGTCGCCAGATTATCTGTCGGGGTTTGTCCAGACCCTTCTCACTTCCGTCGGCGAACTGCTAGTCTGATTCTTCGTCGCGGAGGACGTTGCAATGGCCTGAGACAAACTTGCTAACTTCGCCGGTCACAGGATCATAGCTGTGTCTCTCGGCTGTTCCGATGTCGAGACCGTACATGTGTATGCTGAGAGATGATGCGATTGAAACATTGTCGATTCTATGTATTCCCGCTCTACCCAGGACAGTCACATGGCCCTTCTTGTTGATTCTCTCGCCCACCAGCTCCAACCTTGCTCTCCTCGGGTTAGAGCCGTCGTCCCTCCTTCTGTAGATTGATTCTCTCTCCTCTCCCTCGCAGACTCCCACCACTGCCCATGTGAGGTGATCGTGAATTGGGGTTGTCTGGCCCGGCGACCAGTTTCCAGCCATGACCGAGAATATCCTATCGGCTGGCCTGTAGACAAGATTGTTGGCGAATCTGTCTTTCCTTGGAGCGAAGGCCTCTTTGGGCACCGAACCGGGAGTCGTGATCAGTCTCTCCATCAGTGGTTTCAAACGACGAAGCGCATCAGTCTCTGATGGATACGATCTGATCATACCCTCAGCCTCCGTTGTGAAGACGTCTATCGAAAAAGACTCCAAAGCAGATCCCTATCTATTCTTGCAGTATAAGGACAACCGGGAAGAGTCTTCCCACGTTAAGAATTGCAACACTTTCACTGTCCGCAATTTCAGATGGTTCTCCGCATCACGACAGTGGTTGTTCGGCCATTCCCGAACGGAGCGACGATCTTGAACCCGGCTTTCTCGAACATTGAGACTGTTCCGGTGCACATGTAGCCTGGTCCCTGATCAGTCTTGCTCACTGGAATGGCTTCGACGAGACCGCCTCCCTTGTTTCGAATACTCTCTAGGGCAGTGTTTAGCGCAGCGCTCGCGACGCCACTCTTGCGATACTTCTTGTCAACAACGAAGCAGGTTATTCTCCAGAGTCTTTCCCTGCTGTCCTCGGGCGCGAGATTCCGATACTTGCGGCTATTGTCAACGCGCGGTAGCTCTTCTCTCGGCCCATACTGGCACCATCCTACTGGTTCTCCATCTGCGTAGACAAGTATCCCATGGGCCCATCCTTGCTTGACGAGTTCTGCCTTACGCCGACGGTTCCCTACAGCCCTCTGAGCCCTGGTGCGTGGTTGTTTGTTCTCGGGCATGGAGTAGGATGATACGTGGTGATGCATGCACCAACACCACCACGCATCCCCAATTCCTGATTTCTCGAAGAGCCTCTCTAAATCGGGCCACGTGTTACCCGACAACTCCTTAGATGTGTATTCCCAGGCTTTTGGGTCCAACGGACTGGCAAGCCTCACTCTCTAGGCAAATCGGGTCTCATTTCGACACTCGTCTAATTTAAAGAAAAGCGTGATGGGACCTCGTGATATGAAAGTCGCTGTTGTGGGGTTTGGAATGATGGGACGGCAGATCGCCCAAGTCTTCGCCCAGCATGGCCACAAAGTAGCAGTGACAGACGAGAATAAGCAAGCACTAGCAGCGGGTATTGATGAGATATCAAACGGGCCCTACGGTGTCAAATCGGCGATAGCCAAAGGCAAAATGACCGCAAACGAGGGCGCAAAGACGCTCGAAGCCATCAGAGCAACCTCGAAAATAGATGATGCGTGCAAGGACGCCGACTTAGTGATCGAGGCCGTTTTCGAAGACCTGCACCTTAAGCGGGAAATCCTCAGTCGACTGGACTCTATCGTCCCACATAAAGCACTAATCGCATCAAACACGTCCACGCTGGGCATCTCCAAGATAGCATCAAAGCTAGGCAAGAAGGAACGAGTGCTGGGAATGCACTTCTTCAACCCGGCTCAAATCACCAAACTCGTCGAGATAGTCAAGGGGGAGCATACATCCCTCTCTACCGTTCAAGATGCAGCTAAGATCGTTCAGATGATCGGCAAGACTCCTATCATAGCGCGTGACGAGCCAGGCTTCGTGGCAAACCGGCTCGGCCTAACACTCTACATCGAAGCGTCGAGGCTCTTCGAAGAGGGCGTAGCCACCATTCAGGACATCGACCTGGCGATGAAACTCGGCTACAACCATCCCATGGGACCCTTCGAAACCGCGGACCTGGTCGGACTAGACACGCGAATCCGCAATCTCGAGGCATTGTTCCAGCAGACGAGCGACGAGAAATGGATCCCTCCAAAGTCCCTGAGAGAGATGGTCAACCAAGGCTACATCGGAGACCCTACCCGGCGACCCTGGAGCAAAGGCGGCTACTACACGTACACGGGATCAAACACGCAGACCCATCCTCCGCCCTAGCCTTCTACTGAAGCGCGCAAGACCTACCGGAAGAGGAGCTGTTCGCGCTCGTTTTCCTTGCGGCTCCTGCTCGTTTTCAGCCTCTCTCAAAAGCCTCTTCAGGTTTCAAAACAGCCCCAGAACCCGAAAACAGGCCCAGTATCAGAAAAATCCTATCCAGACCCCCCCCTCCCCCGGGAGGGCCGAGTAGGACACTCTCCGCCGACAATCTCGAAACCGAGTCGCCGGACCCCGCAATTCTCCCTGCACGCTGATACCCTAGCGAGTAGCCGAAATCGGGATCACCAATCCAGCAATGCAAGGGATAGACCGACCAACTCTTTTAACGCGTAGACCAAGGTTGGTCATCTGACCCAGTTGACCTACGCCAACATCCTAGTACAAACCGAGCCTCCCCTTGGAATAATCCATCTCAACCGTCCAAAAGTCCTCAACGCACTCAACTTCGAACTCCTCAGAGAAGTTGTCGAGGCCCTAGAGGCCTTTGACAAAGACGACAGGATCAGAGTCACAATCCTAACCGGCAATGAAGACGCGTTCTCAGCGGGAGCAGACATCAAAGAGCTGTCCGAAGCCACCCCTGTAGACCTGATAAAAGAAAACAAGTTCGCGCTCTGGGACAGACTCAAAAAGATAGCCAAGCCCATCATCGGAGCAATCAGTGGCCACACGCTCGGTGGAGGATGCGAACTCGCAATGAACTGCGACATAATCATCGCCTCAGAGACAGCCCGGTTCGGACAACCAGAGATCAACATCGGAATAATGCCAGGCGCCGGCGGGACTCAACGCCTTACTAGGACGATCGGTAAGTTTCGGGCCATGGAGATGATTCTCACAGGTCAACCAATCACGGCGAGGGAAGCAGAGAAGCACGGTCTCGTCAACAAAGTCGTACCGGTAGAGGCATATTTCGAAGAAGCAAAGAAGCTCGCACTGCAGATCGCACAGAAAGCTCCCATCGCCGTACGCCTAGCAAAAGAAGCTGTTCTGAAATCGTTTGACACACCACTTGAAGAGGGACTGCAGTTTGAGAGGAGAAACTTCTACCTGCTCTTCTCAACAGATGACATGCGAGAGGGCATGAAAGCCTTCACGGAGAAAAGATCGCCCCAGTTCAAGGGACGATGACATGGGCTACGAAACGATCATCGTCGAGAAGAAGGATCAGATAGCAAGAATCACACTCAATCGCCCTCAAGCTCTCAACGCGCTCAACGAGAAGATGGGAGAAGAACTCAACGCGGCCCTCAAAGAGGTTGAAAGGGACCCCGAGACCCGATGCCTAGTGATCACCGGCGCCGGCCGAGCATTCTCGGCAGGCGAAGACGTCTCAGGACTAAAAGAGAGATATGCTGGAGGAGCACACCCCTCACTCGGCGACCACCTACGAAAGAAATACCATCCAATCATTCTCCGGATCCGCAATATGGAGAAGCCGATAATCGCACGAATCAACGGGATAGCCGCCGGGAGCGGCGCGAGCATCGCCCTCGCCTGCGATATCCGAATTGCCTCAGAGGAGGCGGGCCTCAAACAAGCCTTCATCGGAGTAGGCTTGGTACCAGATTCCGGAAGTAGCTACTTCCTCACCCAGAACCTCGGCCCAGGACGAGCCCTCGAACTCATCATGACCGGAAGAACAGTAGGAGCGAAGGAGGCCGAAACCCTCGGCCTCGTCAACAAGACAGTACCCGCAGCAGAGCTGGACAAGACGGTGGAAGAGATGGCTGAGAAGCTGGCGAACGGACCCACTAGGGCGCTAGGGCTCTCAAAGAGAGTCGTCAACCAAGCAGCCAGACTCGAACTATCAGAGGCCCTGGAATATGAGGCTCAAAACCAACAAATCGCAGGCCGAACCAAGGATCACCTAGAAGCTGTCAGAGCATTTCTCGAGAAACGTCAGCCCAAATTCTCAGGCAATTAGCCTACAAATCCCTCGGGTTCACCGAACAAGTGCGTTTCACGTGATCTAGAGCCTCGCAGGTTTAAGTAACATACCGAACCATCGCGGATAGAATACGGCGATGCCTAAGGCGTCGAAGCAGAAGCCACCCGAACTCAATATCTTCCCCGGAAACTGGACCATAAAGAACGAGCAGATGTTCAAGGCCTTCGACCTATCTTTCGCTCAGCATTGGAATCCGGCCAATTTTCCCTGGGAAGAACTCGACGGGAAGAACTTCGATCCAAAGGAGCGCATCGCCCAAGCGTACTGGATGTCCAAGCTCGCACTGTTCGAAAAGTCAGGCATTGGAGCCTTCGGATTTGGAGCGGTCCGAGCCGCCGAGCTTAACCTGGAAGACCCTACCAAGAAGATGCTCGCGTCGATCACATATGATGAATGCCGTCATGACGAAGTCTGCAGACGAGCCTGCAACAAGCTCTGCCCCAACTGGCCCTACGGATACAAGCCCCAGTCAGACTTTGAGCAGAAAGCGCTGAGAAACATCGAGGCTCTCTACGAAGAGGGAAGACGATACTGGAAGGGGTTCAAGGGGGCCTGGGAGTATCTGACCCCCGAGCTACTATTCGCAGGCTTCTTCTTCGCAGAGATAGGCGCCGAGACGATATTCAACGCGATGCGCCAGACAAGCAAGCTAGACATCTACCGCCAGTCGTTCCAGAACATTACGCGAGACGAGACGCGACACTTGGTGGCGACAATGGCCCTTCTCCGAGCAATGGCTCAAGAGTTCAGCGAGGAGCAGAAGCTTACGGTAACTCGGCAGATGAAGCAGGGCTTCATCTTCCTCTCGCCTCTACTCTACCAACACCAGGCGGAATTCTGGCGTCTACCCTCAGACTTTGACAAAGTAGACCAGGAAGTGGAAGAGATAGCCCGGAACGCCGGGCTCGGGGTCCTGACGATGGAAGAGAAGATCAAGTATTGGAAACAGGCTATCGAGAAGAAGAGAGGAGAGATAGAAGAGATGGGCATCAAGGTCCCCGCGATCCCAGAACTCGGCGTCGAGGGCGTCGAGGTACAGGTTAAGAAGAACGAGACCATCGCAACCAGCTTCTAGAGGACAACATATGACCGCAAAGATCATCGTCCTGTTCGGCAAACCCACAGACCCGCAACTTTTCGACAAACAATACTGGAATGATCACATCCCAATCGCCAAACAGATGCCAGGCTTACGAAAGTACACAGTCCATAAGGTCGTCACCGCTCCACGAGGCGAACCCGCATACTACCAAGTCGCCGAACTAGAGTTCGACAACATGGACAGTCTTAAGAACGCCATTGCGTCCCAGGCTGGGAAAGATTCGGGCCGCCACGGGATGAAGATTGCGACTGGCGGAATGACATTTCTCTACGCCGAGTCGAAAGAAGCGATGTAGCCTCCCTACAAGCAACCTTCTTCTACAGCACGATTTGAAGACAATTTCGGAATCAGGATTATGGCACGAGTCGCGATTGTCGGTGTTGGACATTCGAAGTTTGGAAAAAGAAGCGACGCCTCTCTCCGGGAACTTGCATTCGAAGCCTACAGCGACGCGCTCGACGATGCAGAGATCGAGTCCTCAAGCATTGACGGTTCAGTAGTCTGCTCAGCGACCCACTATGACAAACAACGATCTCCGGCGGGGGTCGTCGCGGAATATCTGGGGCTGAATCCAAAGCCCACGTTCAACGTCGAAGCAGCCTGTGCATCAAGCGCTGTGGGATTGAGAACTGCTTGGTCACTAGTGTCGTCTGGACTTCACGATGTGATCGCTGTTGTGGGAGTTCAGAAGATGACAGAACTCGCTTCCCGCGAAATCCAAGAACTGATGGGCAGAGCGGGAGATGTGATGTGGGAATCTCCCTTCGGCACAACAATGCCCGCCTACTATGCAATGTACGCCACAGCTCACATGGCTCGATACGGGACAACCGAGGAGGACATGGCAGCTGTTACCGTGAAGAATCGGAAATATGGAACAAAGAATGCAAAAGCAATGTTCCAGAAAACGGTGAGCATCGAGGACGTGCTCAAATCACGTCCCGTGTCGACGCCGCTGAAACTGTTCGATTGTTGCGCAAACGCTGACGGCGCAGCATGCCTCCTCGTCGCCAACGCGACGAAAGCTAGGAAGATCACTGACAGACCAGTCTGGGTAGCAGGGCTAGGATTAGCCTCAAGCCCGATGGCCCTCGCAGGCAGACATGGGCCTATGACTAGCTTCGAAGTGACGAAGAACGCTGCAAAGTCAGCATACGAGATGGCACGAGTCAAAGCTAGCGACATTGACGTTGCAGAGGTTCATGATTCATTCTCGATCACTGAGATCTTGAACTACGAGGACCTGGGGTTTGCCCGACCAGGGAAGGGACCCAAGCTGCTCAAAGACGAGGAGACAGAGCTAGGCGGAAAGATTCCAGTCAACATAGACGGAGGACTAATCTCGAAAGGACATCCCGTGGGCGCTACGGGAGCCTCACAGATCACAAGCATCGTTCAGCAGCTCAGAAAAGAAGCAGGTGACGTCCAAGTGGACGGCGCTAAGATTGGACTCGCCCAGAACATAGGAGGGATCGGCATGTACTGTTCCGTTACGATATTGCGGTCATGAATACATTCACACGACTCTACGAAGAAAAGCGAGCGTGATATTGAGCTGCAAACAGATTTCCAACAGTTGAATGATCAGAGTCTAGAGGGAAGAATTAGGGACTACGATGACGTCATACGTCTCCCACAAGACGGCCGTTCTCCAGCGGAAATCTCGTACCTGACTGGCATAGCTGATGGAACTATCAGAGGCTGGCTTGTGGATCATCGAAAGCCCTGGACTCGTTATGAGCTTTTCAGACCTACTTCTTCGGAACAATTGTCCTATGCTATTGGAGTCTACATGGGGGACGGTTCGATTTCCAAACAGGGAAACCGTTCTGTCTTGCGTTTGCATGTGAAAGACCGAGAATTCGCTCGTAGGTTTTCTTCAACCTGCTCACAGATTCTGGGAAAGAAACCCTACTCCGTTAGGCATATCGCAGACCGAGACAAATACGAAACGACCGTTGCAAACACATCCTTCTGCAAGTTCCTTGAACAAACCTTTTCCCAGCTAGATCCGTACATACGAGACCATCCCTCTGGATTTTTGCGAGGCCTTGCAGACAGCGATGGATGCCCTGCAATTACAACAACTAAGAAACGGGGCAAACCATGGTTCTTTGTTCAAATTGTGGTCGCAACATCAACAAGCATTCCGCTCCTAAGCTATGCACGGACAATTTTGGGAGAATGCTTTAAACTCAAGGCAACGTTGGTGTACAAAGGTAAGCCGCGACCTAGACCTTACGAGAATGGGTTTTTCCATTCGAAGAAACGGGTCTTCGACCTGAGAATATCACGCTTTGAGGACATAAGACGATTTTCCCGAGTCGTTGGTTTCGGACTGTCGCGAAAACAAGTGAAGCTCGAATCCGCCATCGCGGTCCGACAGAGTTTTGGATCTGGCGAAAAAGCAGTGGAAGAGTGGACTCGTAACTGGGAGCACGGCAAGACTGAATGGGTTCGAAGGAAAGGAGCAAGCTAAGCTTGGGTTTCGAAAAATTCGGACAATCAGGCTACTTGTCACAGACCAAGGTAACGCCGCTAATATCGTACCTGGAGAAGGGAATCGTCGTTGGGACAAAGTGCAAGAATTGTGGAAAGCTGTACTTTCCACCTCGAGTCGACTGCCCCGACTGTCGTAAGAGCGAGGTCGAATGGGTCCCGATCGACGGAAAGGCGAAACTCGTCACCTTTACAGAAGTCTATTTTGCGCCACCCGCCTTTGAACAATCCACCCCTTACATTTTAGGACTTGCCGAGCTCGACGATGGGCTCAGAGTCTTCGCTCCAATCAGCCGCAATATCGACCTGAAGGAGCTGAAGCCTGACTTGGAGCTGATCTTGAAAGCCAAACAGGCGGGTGAAGGGGTCTTCTACCAGCTCGAGAAACCGGGCTGACAAACTCGACGGCTAGGGAGTTGCTATCCTAGGTTAACTGAGACGTTCTTGGTTCGCGTGTAGTATTCCAAGGCCCTTATTCCATTCTCGTGGCCTATTCCACTGTCCTTGTAGCCTCCGAAAGGAGTCTGTGGAAAAGTGACGAGATACTCGTTGATGGCAACTCCGCCCACTTCCAGCCTTGAAGCGACATCGTGAGCGGTCTTGAGGTTGCTGGTCCAGATGCCCCCGTAGAGGCCGTAGTCGGTCTCGTTAGCCATTGTTACAGCCTCGTCTGTTGTCTTGAATTTGGTTATGCTCAGTACTGGTCCGAAGATCTCGTCGCTGCCGACCTTCATCTCTCCAGTAACGTTCTCGAAGATCGTGGGTTCGACAAAGTTGCCCTTGTCGAGTCGCGGATCTTTTGGCTTCTTTCCACCGTGCAGAAGTTTGGCTCCTTCCTCTGTCCCATCCTTGACGTAGCCCAGAACAATATCTTGTCGGGACTTTGAGGCTACGGGTCCCATCTCGGTAGAATCCTCCAATCCCGGCCCGATCCTCATGGCCGCTGTCTTGTCAACTAGTTCTCTGACGAAGCCTTCGTAGATGGATTCGTGGATGAATGCTCGAGACCCTGCCCAGCACATCTGGCCCGCGTTGGTGAATATGCCGTCCTTGACGGCCTTGATGGCTTTCGGAATGTCTGCGTCGGGGAATACGATGTGGGGGTTCTTGCCTCCAAGCTCCATGAGCACATGTGTGACGTTTCTCGCCGCGGCCTCCATCACCTGCTTCCCAGTCTCGTCGGACCCGGTGAAGATTATCCCGTCCACGTCCTTGTCAGACACCAGATGAGCACCCACTTCAGAGCCCGAGCCCGTCACAACGTTCACAACTCCCTTTGGAGTGCCTGCCTTCGCGGCCAACTCGCCCAGCTTGATGGCGGTCAGAGGCGTGATCTCTGAAGGCTTCATCACGACAGTATTGCCAGCGGCCAGCGCGGGAGCAAGACTCCTCGCCGCAAGGGCGATCGGATAATTCCAAGGAACAATGTGGACCGTTACTCCCAGAGGCTCCTTCAAGGTATAGTTGAGCCGTCTGGGCGGAACTGGAATAGTCTCCCCCTCAATCTTGTCCGCTAACCCAGCGAAATACTCGAAGGCTCGCGCAGCCCATGCGACGTCCCCCTTCGACTCTCGGAGCGTCTTCCCCTCGTTCATCGTCTCCAGCCGTGCCAGCTCATCCGAGTTCTCCCTGACGAGACCCGTAAGCTTCGTTAGGATCCGTCCTCGCTTGGCCGAGTCCATGTCCCGCCACTCTGGAGAGTGGAACGCTGTCTTGGCCGCGTCAACGGCAGCTCTAGCATCCTGCTTGGTGGCGCGGGGAACCTCAGCTATCACCTGGTTGTTTGACGGGTCAAGAATAGAACTGGCAAGACCGTTGCTGCTGTCCTTCCATTCTCCACCAACCAGCATCTTGAACCTCTGAAGCTGAACAGTCATTGTTGTCAGAGACTACCCCGGCAACGTGATATAAAGAGAGAACCGATCCAGTATTACCCACGAGTCCCGAGAAAACTCGGGTACACCTATTCACTAGCCAGCATCAGGAAAGTTAGGTCGGCTCAAGTCGTTCAGAATAAGCCCGGATCCGCGATCGGGGAGGGAGGTCCCACGCGGCGGGTTTCGCACGCTTGGAGGCCGCCACACGGCAACTATAGAAATCAGCCAATAAGCCCGTTCTGCAAGATAAACCGATAATCTCGCCCAGAAAGGGTTCAGATGGGAAGACGAACCTGTCTAGGATTTAGAAATAAAAAATTCCCGCGACACAAGAGTGCTATTTGGAGAACTGTCGATTCTGAGAAATCGCATAGAACAAGCTCAGATCGCGAATCGGTCCACCGGACCCGGTTCTTGCGCCATTCTCTTCCGCGTAACCAGCGCTTCCGACCACCTTTGACCAGCCCAATCTGCGCCCAGACTCTTGAGACTCACCTAGAAAACAAGCCACCTAGCGAGACAGCTCTCCCAAAATCCCAAAAATAGTTGATCCTCGCGACACAAAACAGCCCTCCCCGTGAGAAATCCCCCAAGCTAGGCATTAGTTTCACTCTAAGGCCTTCGACAGGCCGAACCCGAGGACACCGCTCAATTCGCGCGGCTCACGCTTTTACCGCTGTTAAGCAGGCTGTTACTCCTAGTCCGACTCTCGCGGTTCACGAGCTTCTAAGCCTACAACCCCGTTTCTCGCTCAACATCGAGGCTAGGCTTACAGTGAAAGCAAGAGCCCCAGTCATACTCTTCACAATACTCGCCTCACTCCTCGCTCCAACCCTGATTGGAAACGTAAACGCCACCTCCGGCTGCAGCAGCGGCTGCCAGCTGACCGCCAGCTCGAACGTCCCATCAGGCGACGGAACAATCTGGATCAGGATCGACAACAACATCAGCAACAGCACAACAGGCTTCTACTGCAGCACGCACGCGTGCACCGTTCCCCTCCCCCGATCCTCCCCCCCAACCTTCACATTCGGAAATAACACGATCCACACCCTCGCCGTCTTGAACAGCACCTTCACAGGAGCCTCAACAGGCGGCCACTACGTCTGGAAGAACTGGTCCAACTACTACGGAACGCAGTTCGCAACAGTCTGGACGACGAATCCGATGCTCGTCATCGGACCCATACTCTACAACTACACCGGCACAGCAGGATTCACCGCCGTCTTCGACAGACAATACGCGGCCACACTCTCATTCACAAACGCAAAAGGCGACCCACTAAACCCAGCACCAGCATACGTCACGTTACAAGGCCAAGCGACCGGCACCAGCACAATTTCCGGCTACTCGGGACAATACGTCACTGCAGACCTCTACACGGTCACATCTGCTCGATGGGAGGGAACCAACATTCCCACGACAACCACTCAGACCCTCGACTTGACAAACGGACCCGCCTCAGCCACAATCTCGCTCAAAGCCTACCCAGCAACAATCCACATCGTCGACAACAACAACAGCCCAGTCTCCGGAGCAAACGTCACAATCACATTCGTCAACGGCACAATCACGAACAAAAACTATGTCAGCGACAGCAATGGCAACGTGAACCTCGGGGATATAGCCTACCCAGGCTCATTCGGACTAACAGTCCGCTACCAAAACCAGGAATACGGACCCTATAGCCCAGACGCCGCCACCAACTCCACGTACACCGTCCAAGTAAACGCTGGTTCATCAACCACGACAACCGGCACCGCGATAGTCCTACTGGTAATCTTCGGAATAGCATTCTTCCTAATACTTCTCGCGATAAAGGTCAGGAAACCCGCTACCCCACCCAAGATATAGAGGGGCGAAACCCTACTCTTTCTTCTTCTTAGGCTTCCTAATTTGACGAGGCTTACCCATGTTGACAGACGACTGTGAGACCGTTGTTGATATTGATAACACTTATACTTACAAACGCCGAAAGTCGTCCATGCGAACAAACGAGAAAGACCGAACACAAGCATCAGCGGACGACTTTGAGGACATCAGTATCGTCAAGAACCTGCTAGAGTTACAGTCTCGTTTGAGAAAGACTTATTCTATCGAGACCCAATCAGACTAGTCACTTGGTCCTTCCACTAACTCTTGCTCAGAAGCGCTCAGCGCTGTGCGCGAGGTTTCATCGGAGGCTAGTTGTTCGTTCGGCCATCCTCACCATCTCGAGTAGCTCGGAAGGATTCTCGGCAATCTTGGGATTCGAGTCTAGAATCCTTGTGACGGTCTCGACCCATTCCTTCAGCGGCTGGGACTTTTTCTGACATGAGTCTTCAGGGGGCTAGGACCGAACACATCAGGCGTCACGACGACCGCGGTCTGAGTCTTCTCGACCCCCTCAACCTTCTGGATCTTCTCCAGAACGAGATCGGAGAGTGTGGTCAGGTCCGGAACCTCGACAAAGGCGATAACGTCGAAGGGCCCGGTAACAGCATGCGACATCTTCACACCCTCGATCTTCGAGATCGCCTCGGCAGCAGTCTTGGCCTTGCCAGCAGCCAGTTGCATCAGAACATATGAAGCCAGCCTCAACCATTAGTCGCCTATGCAGAAGGCTCGCTGCCTGACGATGGCTGATTAACTCTTCGCTGAGCACTTCCCGAGCGGAACGGTGCTTCGACAAATCTGGCTGCGGTTACAATCCCTATTCATACCCGCCGCCATCGTCAACAACCATCACAGTCGAACAGGGTCGAAGCAACGACCAATCAGGATGGACGTGACCCCAAACTGGAGAAGCCCAACCCTCCGTTCAAAGACTTCTACTCCCTATTCGGAGGAAGCCTCCCGGACGCCTCCTCGATCCTAGTCTCCGGAGACCCAGGCAGCGGAAAGACAACGCTAGCACAGCAGATCCTCTACGACGAACTGTGCAGACTAAAACCATGCATCATCATCACCTATGACACGTTCCCCTCCAACATCATAGAAAGAATGAAAGAGTTCGGATGGGACCCGAAGAAATACCAGTCAATGAACAAGTTGGACTTTGTCGACTGCTACTCAGCCACCGCGGGAATTACCGAAGGAGTAGTCCCCCAGCCGTTCGACCTGACCAGCGTAAGCATCTATCTGACCGCAGTGATGGAGAGACTCGGCAATCGCGATATAACCATAGTACTGGACTCTCTCATTCCCATATTCAGCGAGACGGAGAGTAAACACGCGATCAGCTTCATACAGAGCATCGCTGCAAAAGTCAAGAAAGCTGGAGGAAAACTGATCCTCACACTCTCCACCGGAAGCGTCCACCCAGAACTCTTCCACAAGGTGGAAAGTCTAGTGGACGGAGTCGTGGAGCTGAGAATGGTGGAGGAGGGACAGATGCTCCGAAGATATCTACTTGTCCGAAAGATGGACCGACGTCACATAACACCTCGGCTGGTCCAGTTCGACATCATAGGCGGCCGTGGCATACAACTCAAACTCTCAAGAATAGGCTTACTTTGGAGAAGATCCGGACTCTCACATCCAGCCCCCAAGAATTAGTAGCGGACCTACGAATCACATGGACTATGCCGTTCCCCATCGGATGCCCCATCTACCGGGCACTTGACAAACCACAGAGCCCCATGGGATTCTGATGCCCATATCTATTTATCTTCGGACAGACTATCAGTAATCAGACCCTGGCATGGCTGAGCAAAACGCGCCAGAATATCCTCCGGCACTCGAACTCGAAAAGGAGCTTACTCGCAAGGAACGGCAGATAGAGTATCTCCAGACCGAACTCCGCCGCTACCACAACCTGATGGAAGAACTCAAACAGGGCATGCGGCCAATCGGCACAATTGAAGACGTAAAAGGAGACACAGCCCTCGTACGATTGTCCGGCGGCCAAGCCTTCCAGGTAAGCATCCCTCCCGAATTAAGAGACCGAGTCGGCACGAGCGTAGACGCTGTACTCTCCCCGACCAAAGGTGTCATAGTCGATGTCATAGAACGGATGAAGGACCGCAGCCTCCTAGAATACCAAGTCGAGAAGGCTCCAAAGGTCTTCTACGAGGATATAATAGGACTACGAAAAGAGCTTCACAGCCTCAGACAGGCCATCGAGTGGATACTGGATCCCGGGACGAGGAGCAGGAGGGAACAGATCATTCGAGATCCCAGGATGCTGGAAGAAGCAGGGTCAGTGCTACTCTTTGGACCTCCTGGCACAGGAAAGACTTACATGGCCAAGGCTGTGGCTGGAACGATTAGTAACCGTGGACAGAATACTAGCTTTCTCAAGATAGAAAGCTACGAGATCGTCTCAAAGTGGCTGGGAGAATCCGCAAAGAATGTCAAGGAAATTTTCAAACTCGCGCGAGAATCCGCGCCAACAGTCCTCTTCATAGACGAGGCCGATGCCATAGGACGCGCTAGAATGGAGGCCACGACCGACGCCGGAAGAGACGTGCAGGGAATGCTCAACCAGATTCTGACAGAGCTCGGCGAGGGCTTTCATGTCAACCGCAACGTCGCGGTAATATTCGCCACCAACTACCCAAGCGTGATCGACTCGGCGCTATTGGATAGAATGAAACGAATCATCTACGTGCCGCCCCCTAAGACCCGCGAAGAGGTGAAGAGACTCCTCGACTCCTACCTCGCCAAGGTAGAGGTCGACCCGGCAGTCTCCACATACAACGGTGGGCTAACGGAAGAATCCTTCGACGAGATCTGGAAAGTGATCCGATCACGACGCCAGATCTATGAGGCGTCGATACCCGACCGAGGAATCGCTGTACGAGACCAGTACGTGATCACTCCCCGAGACATGAAGAACGTGATACAAGAGGCCGCCAGCGAAGCGTCATTTGCGGGAGAACCATTCGTTTCGATGGAGAGACTCCTAACCCTATTCCGAAGCCTATCCTCAGAGGAACGACCCTCCCGCCTAGTCAGCTAGCATCCCCGTTTTATCCTTCCTCCTTACGTAGGCTGGAGCAATGAGCCCGAGATTCGGAGCAGACGCCTTAACCCTCCACGACCGCGACGAGACAATAGAGGGGATCGTACGATTCCTCAAGACTCACAGCGAGAGAATCGGCGTGAAACACCTCATCGTCGGGATGTCAGGAGGTGTTGACTCAAGCGTCGCGGCCGTTCTCTGCTCGATGGCCGTGGGAGGACGAAGAACACTGGGCTTCTGCCTCCCGGAAGATGAGACGAAAAACCCAGCTAACGTACGAGACGCCGAAGAAGTAGCGAGAAAATTTGGAATAAAGCTCGAAACTCTTGACATCACGCCCATTATCAAAGCCATCATAAGCGTACTGCATCCCTCAACGGGCAACGTCACCTTACCATTGGGAAACGTGAAAGCACGCCTCAGAGCGGCGATTCTCTACTACCATGCCAACACTAGCAAGGGGATCGTAGTAGGTACAGGAGACAAGAGCGAGATCATGCTAGGATACTTCACAAAATATGGAGATGGTGCTTGTGACATCCAGCCTCTGGGTGACCTTTACAAGACCACAGTTAGAGACCTGGCTAGACACCTAAGACTCCCGCCCGGAATCTACTCCAAACAATCCTCCCCCGAGCTTTGGCCGGGTCAGACAGCAGAGAAGGAATTGGGACTTGCCTACGAGAAACTGGACTTGATTCTCTGGGGACTCGAAAGATGGATGCCGCCCCCAGAGATAAGCAGAGAGCTGGCGATTCCTGTGAAGACAGTGGAGAGCGTCAGGAAGAGATGGCTGCTCGCAGAGCATAAACGCCGCCCACCGCTGGCGATGAAACTGGGATTCAGAACCGGAAGCCAAGACATGCGCATACCATACAGCCTTCCAGGCTGACCATTGAGCAAGTCGCGAGCTAGGCTAGCTCGTCAAGCAGCAGCGCGATATCCCTATTGTATATGTCCTGCTCAACGAACGGCTTCTCTGCCAGAGCAGGCATTCGGGTCGCAAGCTGGTCCTCAAAGGTGGCAACTTCCATCTTGAAGAAGACACCGATCGGAATTTTCTCACCCCACTCGAATGATTTCAGGAGAGCGTCTCCTTTTTTCGCGTTTACCACATCTCTGATGGTCGCGTCTGATACACGACCGTCATAGCCTGTCTCTTCAAGCTTGTACAATCTAGGGGCCTTCGTGGGAAGATCATCACCGGCATACCACTCCTTCGTGTTAATGTCATTATAAGTCGGACACGTCTGGAGAACGTCGACAAAAGCGCTCCCCCGGTGCTCGATGGCCGCGCGGAGCGTCATTTTCAAATGTCTAACATCCAGAGCGTAACTCCTAGCGACAAAAGTATATCCCGAAGCCACGGCCATCGCGATCGGATTGACACCTTCCTGAATCGAGGGAGCCGGCATCGACTTTGTCTTGAGCCCTTTTGGAAGGGTCGGCGATGCCTGGCCCTTGGTCAGCCCGTAGACACCATTATCATGAAGGACATAAGTAAAGTCGAGATTGCGACGTCCCGTGTTGACAAAATGCCCCGCCCCTATTCCAAGACCGTCACCGTCTCCTCCAACAGCAATGACAGTTAGGCTGGGATTGGCGAGCTTTGCGCCCGTAGCAATCGGCAGGACCCTACCATGGAGAGTGTGGAAGCCGTATGCATTGATGAAATGCGGCGTCTTCCCTGAGCATCCGATTCCCGAGAAGACCGCGATCCGGTGTGGTTCTAGCTGCATCTCGAGGAGCGTCATCTGTATCGCGTTGACGATGCCGAAGTCTCCACAACCGGGGCACCAGTCGTTGTGGACCTGAGTCCTGTAATTCTTTAGCTCAAGCATGGCTAAGCATTACCTCGCTCATCCCGTTCTTGACAATGTCCCTGACCCCTTCATAAATTTCGTTCTGCGAGAATGGTCTTCCGTCGAACTTGACGATCTTGTTATCAACAGCTATTCCGGTCATCTCCCGGATCAGTCCCGCCATCTGGGCCGAGTAATTATTCTCTATCGCAATCTTACGACGAGATTCGTACAATACTTTCTGGACAAGCTCGGTTGGAAACGGGCTCACGTATCGTATTTGCAAGAAGTTCGCTTCGACTCCGTTTGCGCTGAGCTCCTCCATCCCGTCGAGTATAGCTCCCTTTGTTGAGCCCCATCCCACGATTGTGATGGGGGCGGTTCTCGGCCCGTGAAGCGTTGCTTTCTTTGAATCCGGAATCACTTGACCGGCCAATTCTATTTTCTTCATCCTCTTGGTCATCATCCTGACGCGGAGACCAGCAGCCTCAGTGATATGACCATATTCGTCGTGCTCGTCGCCTGTCGTCCAGAAGATTCCACCCTTCTGACCAGGTCTCGTTCTCGGCGAGATGCCTAGTTCTGTTAACTGATACCTCTTGTAGTCGGGGTTCTTCGTAATGTCCAGCTCCTGCAAAAGGTCGCCTCTATCAACCTTCATTCCGTCCGTGTTAAGAAATGGGATGTCCTTGTAGGTGCTGGCGAGGAATTTGTCTGCCAGCACGATTACCGGCACCTGATAACGTTCTGCGTAGTTGAACGCGTCGAAAGTGTCGTAAAAGCATTCGACAACATCACCCGGGGCGATTATCATCCGGGGAAACTCACCATGAGCGGCATGCAAGGCAAAGCGGAGATCACCCTGTTCCGTCCTCGTCGGCATACCTGTTGCCGGTCCCGATCTCTGCCAGAGAATTATCACAGGACCTGGTGCCTCAGTTATCCCCGACCATCCCAATCCCTCGGCCATAAGAGAGAAGCCGGGCCCAGAGGTCGAGGTTGAAGATCGTAGACCAGCGTGAGCTGCGCCCGTCGCCATGTTGATCGCTGAAATCTCGTCTTCCGCCTGGACGACTATCATGTTATAATTGCCTTGGTGAGACTCAAGATACTCGCTCTCGTCCGTGGCAGGAGTTATCGGATAGTAGGTCTGGAAACCGCAACCCGCTTTTACCTTGCCTATAGCCACCGCCTGAACCCCGCGGATCATCATTCGCTTTCCGCCCAAGGCCTGCCTCTGCAATCTTATCGGAAAAGCGCTGTGGCCGAATATCTTCTCGGCATAGTCATACCCATGCTGGGCTGCACTAATGTTCAGTTCTCCAAGAGCCGCCTTCCTTCCAGTGAAACCTTCCCTGATCGCCTCAGAAGCCAGCCCGAAATCGTAGTTGACCAATCCCAATGAGGCACCTAGCGCGATCGTGTTGACCATGACCTGGTACTTGCTAAGCTCGCGCTCCTTTCCGAATTCTTTCAACGCGTCAATCAGGAGGTCCATGTACGGTATCGGGAAGAGAGTAATGTCGTCTCTTCCAAAGGAATCGGGAGACAACTTTAGACCAGCATCGTAGATTATTCCGCCTCCTGGGCTGACCTCATGCCGGTGCCCCGAATGAGTTGGATGGGCCTTTGTGAGATCGCCAAACAATGTTTCCTTGTCAAGGGCGACTAGGAGGTCGACCCAGTCCACGTGGGAGCGGAGTTCCCTTGAGTCGACTCTGAGCCGATAATAGCTGTGCTCTCCTTTGATGTTGGAATGATACTCGATATTCGCGAAAACATGAAGGCCACCTCTGATACAAGCCTTGGCGAAGTTCTCAGCGACAGAGTTGATGCCGCTGCCCTGAGGACCGCCGATCATCCAAGTCAAGCTGTTCGATATACTCAAAGACTATTCGTCCTCCAAGAGCTTGGAACCATACAAAAATTCTTGCCTCAGACCGATAACGGGTGATACGATTCTTGAAGAGTCCACTACAAAGATGTGGTGGTACCCTTGGTAAAAAGGAACACTATATATGCTAAGCCGACCGACCTGGAATTCACCGCAGAAGGCATTATCCAATCTAATGAGGATGTTTCCATATCTGGGTCATATCGTACCCATCAATTGTTGCAAGCTAAAGACTCTTGACATCGAAGTTTTTTATGTCGAGAGCAGCGTATTGCCCCGAGCCTTCAGTCAAGCGCCGCGACGACGTGACATCTACTTGAGAGAGTAGTTACTACCTTTGAAGTTCACCTCGAGGCTCTTCTCACTTCCGTGACCGTCTGACTGAGCGGTTTACGAGGTCGAACTCGTCGCAGTGCATCGGAGGCGTCAGTCGAATACACTAGCGAAAGGAGTTGGCAAAACTTAGGCCACTGGCTTGTAGTCGGGATTGACCCTCTGGTTGATTTCGTTGGCTAGAGCATGGCCGTGTAGTACGACTGTGACTTTCTTTACTCCATCAAGCTTGGAGGTGAGCTGACGGATATTCATTCCAATGTCTTCAGCAAATATCGGAGGGCAAAATGGTGCTGTGAGATGATATTTGATGAATATTTCTCCGTCTTCCTTGATGGTTATCTCGTCAACTAGGTGCATCTCGGTTATTGGAAGCCCGATTTCTGGGTCTACTACCTTCTCCAATTCCCGTGTAACGTCATCAACTGTGATCATCGAGCATCACCTAACTAGGTTGCCATAATTTCATTTATACATTCGTCGGCGCGCGAATTTCCTCTTTTTCGGCTCGATTCTTCACAAAATCTCGTGGCGACAAACTAGGGAGATAACCTGATGGCAAATATGACATAAGTCATGTTTAAATAGCTTGCGAGAGAAGCAACGCATGCTTCTTTGATAATCCCCTGCGAAATCGCGTCAAAGTCTGTGATTCCCGCAATCCGAGCTATGGTGGCTCGCGAACTCATCGAACAATATGGGATGAAGCAGGAGCAGGTGGCCGTGAGGCTTGGAGTGACTCAGGCCGCTGTCAGCAAATACCAACATCAAGTACGCGGAGAAGCGATTCAACTTGAGTCTGCCCCTGAAGTGCAGAGGATGAGCAGGGATATTGCTTCCATGCTCTCCAAAAGTCCCAGCCCAATTGCCGTGTCTCAGAAGCTATGCCAAGCCTGCACAGACGTTCGTGCACTTGGCCTCATGTGCGAAACGTGCCACAAAGTTGACCAAGCGTGGGATGTCGAACACTGCACAATATGCTTCGGAAATCACAGCTGTTCGGAGCTCGTAAGTATCGAGCCAGGTAGCATAGGAAAGTACAGACGTATACCTATTCGCACGTGATCTAGCCGGCTTCTATTACTCGAGACATAAGCGGGCTCGGCACCCTCGATTGTGGGAACAGTCTAAGTTCTCTGGCTCCGGGCTCCGTTGCGGTATGAAACCACGATCTGAAGAGTAGAATCTAGTACCTGATCAATTTCCCGCTGGAAGCTTTCCGATATGGGCCCCTCTTCCTCTTTCTAGACTTTTCCTTCAATTCTCGTCGGCGGACCATTTTGTCTTCCAGACTCATCTTCTCCAATCACTGGATCCATTGATGAATGGTCAGTATGAAACTTTCGGAATGAACTCTTAAATGGGCTCCATTTACTAGTTGCACCCTGACTAGGAAAGGGCGTGGTCAAACTGACACTCGGTCTGTTTGGAAAAAAGAGACCCGCAACGCACTCCGGACCAAGCCCAGAACCCGCGGTGCTCAGCAGACTCCAAGAAATAACTGGTAACGACAATGAAATGTACCAATCGATGTCTAGACTACTTTTCTTAGACCCCCAGAAGATCACTACCTCACTAGAGGAGACGGTCAGTCAAGCCACAAATTTCGAGTCAACCGGTAATAAGCTAAGGGCCGAGGTATGGTACAGGATAGCCGGCGGAATAGCCCTCTACCGAGGAGACGCAGAGGGGGTGCGAAAGTTCTTCGAAAAGGCCGCCTCAATTTCGGGAAACGCAAAGCCTGAATATAAGACGGCTGCAGGTCGAGCCCAGGAGGCCGTGTTGGTAGCGGGGAAGTATTACGAGAACCTTTAGCCATTCCTCTCCAGGAGCACCAAAACAACGCCTCGAATCCTTCGAATTGTTTTGTGAAATGAGAACGAGACAGCTAGAGAAATACGCGTTAGTGGTGCTCCGGGCGGGACTTCCAGCAGCCCTGCCGCTTTTGAACCCGCGATCAACGGCTCGAAAGGCCGCTATGCTAAACCGGACTACACCACCGGAGCAACTAACGCTTCAAGCAGGTCTGATTTACCTTTTTGTTACAATGCCCTGATCCCGACCTTTCCAGTCTTTAGCTTGTAGACTCCCTATGTTAAGACCTGCTCTTTCTTAAGAACGGGCTTTACTTGGTAATTCTGAAACCGTGAAATTCTCCTTTGTAGTCTAACCATTGGACTTCGACGTTTCCCACTCTGGCCCCTTTCGGTCCGACATGGCAGAATTGTATGAGTTCGTCAAGTCCCTTCTTTTCACCCTCGACTAGTGTCTCGACCCGCCCGTCGGAAAGATTCCGCACCCATCCAGCGAGTCCGAGTCTTCTGGCCAGATCATTGATTTCTCTTCTGAAGAAGACTCCCTGTACTAATCCTGTGATAATTATTCTTGCTCGCGCTTCCACACATCTATGATGGAAGCAACTGGGATTTGTCTTTTCCGTTGGCCTGTGGCTAACGCAGATGTTGGCCCTACGCCAGGTAGTGATCCCTGTCTAGGCGGTTGGCGCTGTGGTGATTGGTCGTAGTTGTTGAGGAGAAGATTGTATGGGTGGCTCCCTCGAAGCAGTGTCGAGCTCTTGCACGAGGTTGTTGGTTGCTAGACCGTGTATTGCTGAGAAGACGTTCAGCGTCATGTAAAGGTAGCCGGCATCTTCCACATCGAACCTCAGGCCATGCTTCATTAGCACATGCCTGGTTCCGGGAAACGCTACGATCAAATCACCAATGGTAGTCTCACCGTTAATCGAGCCTACCTCAATAGAGAAGACCGGGCGACCTTGTGGCGGCGCTAGGAGCGCGGAAGCCGGGGGGGTATTTGGAATCATCGAACCTCCGCTCAAGCTTTTGAGGGCGTGTTTTGGTGGAGACTGTTTTTCAGCTGGTCTGGGGGAGCGGCTCGATTTCCTGGATACTCTCTTTGTCTTTCCTTTCTTATTCTTGTTTCTCTTTCCAGCCATATGGGTCACAACACGCTTTGAACTGGGATTATTGATCTATTACTAGGCTTGGACTTGGATATTAATACGCGTCGGGCGGGCTTAGCTCTTCGCGGGCTCGACCGACCATGCGATCGGTAGTCCTTGCGTGAGCTGTTGTACCTGCTCGGAGGTTCTGAGTCGGAGTTTGTCCGTGATTGCTTGGAAAGCGGGCGAGGAATAGTCTTCGATCCGTCCCTCGTCGGACTTTCGCGCTATCACCGGGTCTATCGGGATTGATCCAAGGAATAGAATCCCCAGTTCGGCTGCCAGTTTTTCCCCTTGGGAGGGTCCATAAACATTGATCTTCTCGCCGCACTCGGGGCACTCGAGATAGCTCATGTTCTCTACCAGCCCGAGGATTTCGGCGTTCATCTTCTTCGCCATGTTGACCGCCTTCGTCACGATCATTGACGCTAGATTCTGGGGCGACGAAACGACGATTACTCCGTCAAGGGGGAGTGACTGGAACACAGTCAATGGTGCGTCGCTTGTGCCGGGCGGAAGATCCACGAGCAGATAGTGGAGGGGTCCCCAGTCCACTTCCCAGTAGAGCTGGCGGATGACGCTGTTGACTATTGGGCCACGCCAGATGACAGGTGTCCCCGGATCGTCGAGGACGAGGTTGATCGACATGACTCTGATCCCGGTCATGGTCTGGATAGGAGTGATGGCTCCTGAGGGGGTCTTGGAGGGGCGATCGGACAGTCCGAAGACTTTTGCGATGCTGGGCCCTGTGAGGTCAGCGTCCAAGACTCCCACCTCGTAGCCTTGTCTGCGGAGCTCGCAGGCGAGCATGCTTGTGACGAATGATTTTCCTACGCCGCCCTTGCCTGAGACTACTGCGATGATGTTCCGTATCTCGCGTTTCCCGAGGCGTTCGATCCCTGGGCCGATGCTTGCCTTGGGTTCAGCCCCGGTCTTGGTAGTCCTGTTTTGAAGCATCGTTCTGAGATCGTTGAGCTCAGCCTTCGACATCGATGTCGTCTCAACTGTGACCGAGTGGACTGAGCCCGATTTCTTCAATGCCTTCTCCACATCGGACTGGAGGGTCTTGGCAAGAGGACAATGAGCAACGGTCAGAGCGATCTTTACCCTAACATCGTCTCCGGTTATCGTGATGTCTCGGACCATGTTGAGATCGACGATGCTGATCCCTATCTCTGGATCGAGTACTCCGCGCAGACTATCAATGACGCTCTGTTTGTCGATCAAAGTGTTAGACGGGTTCCATCTGTAAACAGGCTGGGGAAGGTATTTACACCCTATTACTGGAGCGAAGCGGCAATCTGTACTGTTATCGACGTTGAAGGACTGTGGTTGACTATTGGTTGTGAGTGAGAAGACTCGGAGGGCTTTGAAGGAGTTTGGGCTGACAGAGTACGAGGCCAAGGCCTACGTCTCCCTCGTAGAGTCTGGGGCCGTAGCGGCTAGCGAGCTTAGCCGGATAGCTTCTATTCCCTATTCTAAGATCTATGAGATTATTGGGAATCTTGAGCGGAAGGGATGGGTCGAGTTGGAGCAAGGCCGTCCGACCAAGTACTACGCTAAGGCTCCTTCTACCGCTCTAGAATCGTCAAGGGTCCGGTTTGAGACCACGATAAGATCGAGCGAGGCGGATGCACTACAAGAGCTTCAGCCGCTCTATGAGAAGAAGGGAGTGCAAGAGAAACCGGACATCTGGATCGTTAGGGGCCAAGACAATATTCTGGACAAGATTAGGGAGACGCTCGGACGTACGAGGAGGGAGTTGATGGTGGCTATGCCGGTCGTCCCGGATCCGATAGTGTCGATGGCTCTGCCAATACTCGCCTTGATGAGGGAGAAGGGAGTCAACGTGTCGGTTATGCTTCCCGTGACGACGGGCCGTGAGACCGTTCGACGGCTTAAGGGGCTCGTCCAGGTTCGGACTAGGGAGCAGATGTTTGGAGGCGGAATCATCTCGGACGATAGTCAGATCATAATCTTGCTGGGCGAGGACCCGGAGAAGGGGTTGACACTGGCTATCTCCTCGGACCATATCGGACTGGTGAGGTTCGGGAAGAGCTACTTCGAATACCTCTGGGAGAGCTCAACGCCAATATCCTGACCGTGCCCAACGGCCGTTTCTGTCGCGAAAGATCCGTTTGTGTCGCGAGGAGCAACTCCCTTTTCAGATTTTAGGGGGGAGGATTCTGCCAGGTGGCTTGTTTTCCGGGCGAGTCTCAAGATTCTGGGCGCAGAATGGGCTGGTCACGGGTCGTCGAAAGCGCTGGTTACGCGGAAGAGAATAGCGCAGAAATGGGGATGGGTGGACAGATTCGCAATCCCGGTTAGCTCTGGGCGATTTTCCGGATGGATTTCTCCCCAAACAGCTCTTCTGCGTCGTCAGTATTAGCTGCTTTAGGATTTGTTTGGTGGTAACGGTTTTGGTAACCATGGATGGTAACAGTCGCGCGAGAGCCTGATTTCGTGGTGGGGTCGTTGAGCCTGGTCTTCGGAGTCAGGGTCCGGGAGGGTTTCTCGCGCTGGAGTCAACGGACTAGCGCCTGTTGCTGGGGTTGTTTGCGTGGAGGTTACGCAGTTTTCATCCGGGATCATCGGCTCCGGCCAGTTGGCCCGCAGCGAATAGTCTTAACTTGTCTCTGCTTCCGTCGCTAGGGTTGGGTCCCGGCAGGCGACGGAACTGCGGGGGTACCAGAGCCAGGTCTAATGGGCAGAAGGCAGATCCGAGGCCTGCTCAAGGCTTAGGACCCTGTGGCGAAGGCCTTCGTGGGTTCGAATCCCACCCCCCGCACCATTGAAAATGTCCTGGCCGTTACTACTCTTGATGCTGGCTTTCTCGATCTGCTCGAAGGCTTGAATGCTGGCTCAGAGTTCAAGTTCTTAAGGCTCAAATCTACGACAGCCTGCATTGGCCCTCCGTAATAATGCAGGTCCAACGCTTCTGACTATGCTGCTCCTCGTACTCGGTTTTAGCTTGCAGACGGCAAACCTACCCGCCATCCCTATGACGCCAGCAACCCCTCAGGTGTCACTAATAGGGAACGCATTCGCCTGGAATTACTCGTATCCTTCAGGAAGCAACCCGCAAATTACAGTCCTACACGGCCAATCCCTTACCGTGCAACTATCCTCTGTAGACATGTTACCTCACCAGTTTGTCGTGGACGTGGATAATGATGGAGGTGGTGACGCTTCTGACTGCGGGACGGTTGACCTTTGTTCGGCCCCGTTTTCAACATCTCCGACGACTTTCAGCTTTTCCATCAATTTCCCGGGTGGGGAATACACTTACTACTGCTCTGTGCACCCGATGACAATGTTTGGAAGGTTCGTGGTCCAGGATTTCGGATTCGCATCAAGCCCGTCTTCTCTTGCGCTAATGCAGGGCTCGGTGACATCCTCAGCTATTACTGTCACCAGCCTGGGCGGGTTTGTAGGCAAAGTCAACTTAACAGCTTCGGTTTTGCCGACGGGGCCAGTGGCGAGCTTGAACCCTACTAGCATCCGATTCTCTGCTGATGGGTCGGCTAGTTCAACCCTAACGATTTCCACTTCGAGGACTACGCCCGAGGGGGTGTATACGGCGACTGTATCAGCAACCAACGGGACATTGTCCGATTCAATCGCCTTGCCAGTCACTGTGACGTCTGCTGTTTCCATTGGAGGAAGCCTTCCTCTGTGGGCAATCGCGGCCGGAGCGGCTACGATAATCGCTGTTGCGGTCGCTGCGATATTCGTCAGGGGACGGAGAAAGCGTGCGAGCAAACGGTCGTAATGTACTCCTCGTGGACCTACTGTCGCGAGAGACGTACGGGCTTAATCGTCCTCGTAGGGCTTGATGGACGAGCGAGGAGCGGGCACTTGCGCTCGCTCGTGAAACGCCGTTACGTGTCTGGACCGCCTTTTCAGTCGGCCATGCCGGGTGGTATTGTGAATTGTGCAAGATACGTACTGGTCAGATCGTGGATGTCAACCACTCCATCATAGTTCACGTCGTTTGCGGATAATTTCGACACTGGCATGACGGCTTTGAACTGGGCGAGGTATACGCTTACGAGGTCATTCACATCCACTCTATTGTCCCGCGTTGGGTCTGGCCAGACGTAGGTCAGACTCCCGGTGGGGGGCCAGGGTAGACCGCCTGAGGTACAGGGATTTCCGCAGAGTCCTTGTTGCTGAGCCTCAAAGATCAAGCGTTGTATGATGTAGACATCGAGAGAGTTTATTACCGGTCCATTGATGCGCACGGTCACCGAGGGGCACGCCGTAGGGCATCCCGTACCGTATGGGTTTTTGAAGGTAATATTGCCCTCGGGCGACATTCTATAGTCTACGTTGAATCGGAGGGTATCGCTGGGTGTTGTCGCGTTGACCTGCAGCAAGAGGTCAAGGTCGGACTGGTTCACAATTCCATCCCTACCCACGTCGGGCTGCAAACCTACTCCCGTGGCGGAACTCCAGAACCTGGTTCCATCCTTGTAGTAGGGGTTTGGCTTTAGTAATATGGTATTAGTACAGTCAGCGCCCGAGCAACCTGCGATCATGTAGGGTCCTGTCCCCACGTACTCGATCGGACCACTGGGACACGTAATGCCGCAGCCGAGGCCTTGGAAGCTCGGAAAGAGGGTTGCATCGGGAAACGAGCAATTCGCCCTAGGGGAAATCCCAAAGCCAACGTTGTGTCCAGCGGCTGGATTGTAGTCTGCGCACCAGACGTGTTGAGGGATGATCGGAAGGAATCCCACGTTCTGAGCCAAGAGGGCGCCGAGGCTGTTGAAGAACACGAGAACTGTCTGGGATCCATCGGCGTTCGAGATGATGGTTGTGTTGTAGACGCTCTGAACGAATGGATAGTTGATCCCGGGGTTCTTCTGAGCGTACTCGATGCTGAACTTGATGTCCTGACCCGTCAGAGGCTGACCGTCGTTCCATAGGACTCCCTGCCTGAGTTTGAAGACCCCGACAGCTGCAGCCTGGCTCAGGGCAGTATTGAAGTAGGTGCCCGAGCCGAAGCTGTTCACAAGGACAGGCACGACTTCTTGAGGGCTAGCGGGGCTTCGGGTCAGCATGCTGTCATAAGTCTGCTGCATGGCCAATTGGTCCCAGAGCCACACACTGGTAACGATATTGGGTTGTTGAATGGTACTCTTGAATCCCCAGTCCAGGACACCTTGCCCCTTGAAATTGGCGTAGGAGGACCCGGGGGGCTGACAGTTGTTCAGGAACATTCCGGTAAGCGTGTAGTAATTGTCTAGTCCGGTACCCAGATTGTTCCCGACAAAGTTGGTCCAGCACGCTCTCTGGGTGAAAGACTCCGAGCCCGTGCCCGTGGCGCCGCTGGTCAGTATTGGAGGGCTTCCATAGTCTCGGATCCATGCCGCCTTGTCTCCAGAAGTAGAGAATAGAGGAACGGTCGGCATCTTCCCCGTTATCTTTCCAGTGCCGGAACTGTAACCCCAAGCATAAGTCTGAGTGGCAACAGCTGCGTTGATAACGTCGGTGTACGTGGCGCCGGTGTTGATGGGAGCTGCGAGGTTGTCGTATTGCGCGTCTACGAAGCAGTCAAAATTTAGCGGAAAGTTTCCTTGCCAAGCCCCTCCACAGCCAACCGGGGCCTGACTGCTGCCGTAGAGGAAGGGAAGATGGTCAGGGTCAAAGTCCAGTCCCCAGCCTCCCGTGTACAGATTCCACCTATTCCATGGTGCTGTGAGTATTATCGAGTTAGCTACCCGCCGATCGACCACGTTCGGTGAGACGTTAAGGATGCATGGGTTGCTTGGGCAGACAGTGACTGGACTGCCTCCCGTTTTTGGCGTGTAAGAGTTTGGAAGGTTCTGCATCTGCTGAACTAGAGCTTGCCCTGCCTGAGTGCGAAGGGGATCATCGATACGGATAAGGAATTTGATGGGTGCAGTGCACAGGTTATTGCTGTCGACGCATGCTGTCCCTCCCAATGGGGCTTGAGTAGGAGGTGAGGCCAAGCATCCGGAGACTGTTATTCCATTCACTATCGTAGAGCACAGGGGATCGAACCGCCATCCGCTCTCATAGAGGACCTGAAGGCCCTTGCTAGGGTTGTAGTCGCCGTAGGGCGTGGGATACCCCAGCTGTTGACAGGTAACAGAACCGGGCTGGCCGAAGGCGGTGCCTGCGCATATAGGCTGGGCAAATCCTCCCGCTATGTTGAGCACTATGTTCTGTCTGTCAACCAGGTACGCGAGCGCCTGGCGGAAGCCCTGTGTCGAGGAGACGAGGCTGGCGTTGCTGTTCACGTCGATCTCGAACATCCCGATATCGTTATGCTTCCAGGTGAAAACCTGGCCTTGGCAGACTACACTGGGAACGCTGGTGTCACAGGATGTTGAGCCTGGAACTGTCTGAGTCCAGGTTTTCAAGTATGGAAAGGGAACAGGCCAATCCACAATGTCCAACGCACCCGCCTGGAACGCGAGCATTTCCTGGTCTAGGCTGTCATACTCGTGAATCAAGACCGTGCCTGTTCCTGGACCCATTGTACCGGGAATCGTACCGGAGGCTGACACGTGAGGAAGAGCGATCATGCTGTTTGGAAATGCTAAGATAAAGATCAATATCAGAACAGGTATGAGAATGCTTCTTGCTGGCCTTGGATCCATAAGATTCAGATCTGCCGGGGAAAAATGGGGGCTAAGGGTAAAAAGGTTTTACATCTAGGTAGAGCGGAAGCCGTCTACGGATTTCCACTGGTTGCCCGAGTAGCATCACCCGAGGAACCGTGTTTCAACTGGGCGTCTCGCCTTAGATAGAGGACGACCATGAGGCCTAGTGCTACCAGGGACCCAGCCAGCCCGTATGAGAGGTAGGTCGAGAGGAGGGAGCCATTCTGAATGGGAGGCTGGGCTAGAACGGTTATTCCGACTGTCTGGGAAACGGACCTTCCGCCGGCGTCCGTAACGGTAACGTTCGCTGAGTAGAAGCGGGGAAGGGAGTATGTGTGTACGGGGGAGGATACCGCGGATGATTGTCCGTCATCGAAGGACCATGAGTAAGAGTAGGGTGAGATGCCGCCGGAAGCTTGAGAGCTAAACGACACTGTTAAGGGGGCGGTGCCACCGGTTATGTTTGACGTTGCCGTGAGCGTCAACTGATTTGTAGCTCCAGGCGCAAGAACGCGGACCTGGACCCTGGTGGTCTCAGCCTCGGACCCGCTGTTTCCGGTTATCGTCACGTCGTAGTTTCCCGATTGGGCCCCCGTCGCATTTACTCCAAGGGAGACAAAGACTCTGCTCTGCATGGTCAAGTCTACACTCGTCTGGTTGAGAGAAATCGAGAGACCTTGAGGTGAGGTGGAGGCAGAGAGAGATACTGTCCCGGAGAAATTTCCGAGACTGTACAACCTTACTGTAGATTTTAAGGATGACCCGGAGTAGAGCACCAAGGAGGCTGGACTTGCGGACAGGACGAATCCAGATCCCTTGTATAGATAGGCAGCTCCGGACTCTAGGAGACCTCCATGGGAGTTGAACGGAGCGCCGAACAGGTAATCCGACGAAGTGCCCCCATAAACTGACCATCCCATATTGTCGCCAGCAGACTCGCCATCAATCTCTACGATAAGACCAAAGTCAATTCCCGAGTATATGTAGACGCTACCGGCATCCGTTCTCCCGCCTGGAGAGGCAAGGTCTGCGGCAATTATGAGAGTAGGGCTGACATTGTTCGGGTCTGTCTCCATGGATACAGCCCAACCGAAATCGTCACCCGACGAGGGACCGTCGAAGCGATGAATGAGTGTGTAATTCGATCCGGAGAAGAGATACGCCGACCCAACGTTCGCCCTACCTCCAGGGCTGGCAGACGGAGCTCCGATGATCAGGTCAGGCCTCCCATCGCCAGGGATGCCCAGTCCACCGGCAACAGAGGTACCAAAAAAGTCCCCCGCCACCTCTCCATCGAACCGTTTTAACAGACTGAGTCCGCGGCCAGAAAATAGGTAAGCGCTTCCAGCGTTAACCCTACCACCCGGATCAGCTAGGTCAGCACCAACAAGAAGATCCGGAATACCGTCCCCATTAACATCGGCTACTCCAGCTAGGGACACTCCGAACTCGCTATGGGCCATCTCACCATCCAGCCGCCGATAGACAGTAAGATTACTGCCAAAGTACACGTAGACGCTGCCCGCATTCGTTCTCTGAGAATCAGGAGATGCGTCTATCGCCCCAACAGCAAACTCCGGACGAGCGTCGACATGAAGATCCCCAACAGTAGCAATGGACGCTCCAAAAAGTTCCCCCGCGACCACCCCATCAAGCCTGCGAATCAGAGAGAAATCCCGCCCTTCGAACACGTATACGCTCCCCGCGCGCGATCGGCCTCCCGGACTAGCCATGTCCGCACCTATGAGGAGATCAGCATATCCGTCGCCATTGAGATCTGCAGTGCCTGAGACTGAGGCTCCAAAATCATCGCCCGAATTCTGACCATCGAATCTGTGAATGAGAGTGAAATTTTTTCCTGAAAATAAGTACGCGCTTCCCGCCCCTGTACGGTTTCCCGGAGACTCACCAGGAGCTCCAATCAAAATCTCGTTGTAACCATCATGAAACAGGTCGCCCACTCGAGTGATGCTGAGCCCCAAGTCTCCGCTCGTGACTGCGCCGTTGAACTTGTTGATGAGCTGCAATTGAAGATTCGATTGCTGTCCCGAAACGGTGAAATTTGTGAAGGGACTGGTGGAGATGAGAATTAGGGAGAGGACAAGCAGCCGTGTTCGCAATCGGGAGAGCGGGACTCCTCTTTGAGACCGCATTCGTCCTCTGGAATATTTAAGCAGCACAATCCTGAGAGTCTAGATTCCTTACCAACTCGCGTGAATACTCCACGCCAAATCAACGCTCGTTCTCGCGGAATCAGTAACCGGAGGCGTAGAAGACAAGCCCAGTCAGAACTGGGGCCGCGAGGTTCGTTTGGAGGAACGGAGTGTCGTAGTGTCTGCTCATATACCAGACGGCAATGTCTTTTCTAAAGACGCTCTCGCCGTTGACGTATGAGGATAAGTCTTGATCGACCTGATCAGGCAAGTGGCTCTTTTCGATCTCGTTCGCGTGATCCTGGACCACGATGATGGTCCCGGGGGTCCAGAGCGTCTCTTGGATATCCGTTGGAGTAAAGAAGACCCCTCTGCTTCCTTGAGCCACCTCCCAGCTCGTGAACATGTGTGAAGAGTCTCGCATCCCGGTATCGTTGAGAATGGTCTCCTGTCGGATTGGCACCCATCCGACGGTCTGGTATTGGAGTATGATGTTTCTCACATCGCTTCCGATCGCGAAGTCCAAGCGCCAGTGAGGTTCGTAGTAGTGGATCTCATTGCATCCACCTCTACCAATTTGAAGCAGTGCTAGAAAGTGTCCGTCAGGATAGAATCTCCAGATCTGTTGGTAATCGTAGCCTGGTACTTCGTAGTAGCCTCTGATCTGGAATCCCCCGGCCGTTAGGTTGTCATAGTATAGAGCGTAGGGCGCCGGATTCGGAGGTCCGATCCATGCAGACCTCAACTCGTCATAGAAGTAGCAGGCTTGATTATAGAAGGGATAGTAATTCACTATTATCCCAGCCAGTCTTGCATCCCGTAGGAGCAAAACTCCGTTGTAGCTCACGTTGTAGAGTTGTATCCCGTCGTCCAAGGAGACGTTCCACGGAATTGTCCAGCCACTACGAACTATTGGATTGTTCGAGAAAACTGCCCGAGCAGTGGGAATGTGGGAGAGGATGGGAAGTGTGGACAGAGCAGTGACGCATAGAACAAACAGGACCCTTAGGAGGCGTCGGCCCTTCATCGAAGCTCCAGTCACTCAAAATAAAGATCTGTTGGGAGGCATAAATGCTTCTGGCATCTTTCCGGATTAGGTTATATTGTCGACTGGGAGCAGTTCGAGAACCGAGAAGTTCAGTTCACCCGTGTTGGACCTATGAGGTTTGCACTTCTACTCATATTGACCTTGACGCTAGCTCCATCTATGCTTCCCACTGGAGCCGCGCAGTATTCCGTAGGAGTGCGCCCGGGGGACTGGACCAAATACCAGATTAGTGGAGACCTATCTGAGAACGCAGTAGTCTCCAACCTAACCGTGATACAGGTCTCTCGAACAAATGTTACCGTGAAATCCACGGACTTTTACAACGATGGCACGAACTCCAGTAACTTCCTGTGGGTAGACATCTCGACAGGACAGAACAACACGGCTCAATCCGGTTTCCCAGCATTCTTCTTCATCATTCTCCCAAGTAGGGGTATTGGAGAAGGGATCTACGGAGTTCAATCACTGGTCATTCAAAACAGTCTTGAAAGAACGTACGTACAGACCATCAGACGGACGAACTTTGCCAACATCACGACTGTCGGATCTGGAAGCACCTCGTACTATTGGGATGCCCAGACGGGAATTCTTGCGGAAATTCTGCAGTTACACCAAAATAGAACCGTGGCGATTCACGCGATGATAGTAGCAACTAGCCTTTGGAGCCCTCAGCCCCAAAACTCTTCCCTGATATTCTTGGAAGCCACGCTGATCGGCGTCATAGGTGCGGGCATGGCCGTTCTGGCTTACGCTAGGCTTTCTAGAAGACACAAGAGTAAGAAGCCTAGAGCCCGCAACTGATCTCGATCATGTGGGATAACGAGGTTGCCGGGCAATACTGAGATAGTCCTCAAGCCCCATCACCGGTTTCGTTGGGACCGCCGAAGGAACGACCTCATCGCCGACCTTTAGGATCAAGGAACGAGTATCTATTGGGCTAGATCGAGCTAGTAGCCTTTGGCCTCTCCTATTAGGTGGCAGGCAGCCCAATGGCCGGGCTCCGCTTCAATCAGCGGGGGTTCGTCCTGTGTACATCGTTCAAAGGCATACGGGCAACGTGTGTGGAATCTGCAGCCGTTTGGCGGGTTGATCGGACTTGGTATTTCTCCGCTAATCACGGCCTCGCCCCTTTTCTTGTCGGGATCTGGGGATGGGACGGCTCGTATTAGTGCGTCAGTGTAGGGATGGAGCGGGCTGGCGATTACGCTATCTGCTGGGCCGATCTCCATGATCTTTCCGAGGTACATGACTGCTATTCGGTCGCAGATGTGTCTGGCCAAGGCCAGGTCATGGGTGATGTATACAAAGGAGGCACCTCTTTTCGCGACCAAGTCGACCATGTTGTTGAGGACTTCAGCTCTGATGGAAACGTCTAGCATTGAAACAGGCTCGTCTGCTACGACAAGTTCAGGATTCAGGATAAATGCTCGGGCCACTGCTACTCTCTGCCGCTGCCCGCCGCTTAGCTCGTGAGGGTAACGATACATGAACTCTTCCGGAGGAACAAGCTCAACCTCTCTAAGGGCTTGCTTGACTCTCTCTTCGACCTCTTCACCGGTCTTATAGTCGTGTTGAACCTGGACTGGTTCTGCAACGATATCTTTCACTAGCATTCTAGGGTTGAGGGACTCGTACGGGTCTTGGAAGATTATCTGTAACTGGCGACGGACCCTCTTGAGCTGGCGCGATGACAACTTTGCGATGTTCCTTCCTCGAAACTCGATAGTCCCCTTTGTCACGTTTATGAGCCGTAGGATCAGCCGACCCGTTGTTGTCTTTCCACTCCCGCTCTCTCCAGCCAGCCCTAGAATCTCCCCTTTTCGAACTGTGAAGCTGACGTCATCAACTGCTTTCACGTACAGTTGCTGACCAACCAAGGTTGAGAGAAAGCCCGTTCTGACCGGGAACCATTTTGTCAGGCCTTCGACCTTTAGCAGTTCATCTTGTTCCTTCAATTGTCTCACATTTTGTCGGGGTACAAGTGGCAGGCCACATAGTGGTCCGGTCTCAACTCAATCAGAGGTGGCTGAACCTTCTTACAGACGTCCATGACGTACGGGCATCTCGGGTTGAATCGACAGCCTACGGGAGGATTGAGAAGGTCGGGGGGCTGACCTGGTACGGAAGACAGTCTTTTACGTTCGCCTCGAATATCTGGAAACGCCTGCAGCAGACCCTGAGTGTACGGGTGCAGAGGCTCGTGGAATACACTTGGAGTACTACCATACTCGGCAATGTTTCCTGCATACATGATCACGACCCGTTCGCAGGTCTCAGCTATTATCGACAGGTCATGTGATATGAGAATCATGGAGAGATCAAGTTTTTCCTTCAGGTCCCTCATCAGACGTAGGACTTGAGCTTGGACTATGACGTCAAGCGCGGTTCCAGGCTCGTCAGCAATTACAAGTTTGGGGTTGCAGGCAAGCGCCATGGCGATGAGGGCTCTCTGCCTCATCCCGCCGCTGAATTCGTGGGGATATCCGTCGACTCTTTCCGGATCGATCCCTACGAGCTCCAGAAGTTTCGCGGCCCGTTCTCGACATTCTTCCTTTGAGACTTCCTTATCGTGGGTCCTTATCGCTTCGATTATCTGGTCTCCTATCTTGTATACGGGATCGAGAGCGTTCATTGCTCCCTGAAAAACTATAGACATGTCCCTCCATCTTACTTGCCTCATCTCTCTGTCGGTTAGATTGAGAAGGTTCCTGCCGTCGAGGTTTATCTGGCCCTTCAGGATCCTTCCAGCTTTGGGAAGTAGTCTCATGAGTGAGAGTGCCACTGTGGTCTTGCCGCAGCCTGACTCGCCGGCGAGCCCGAGGGACTGGCCCTTCTTGACGCTGAAGCTTATTCCTTCGGCTGCCCTCACTGGTCCTCTCTTGGTCTCGTAGTTTACTGTTAGATCTTTGACCTCCAAGACCGACAATGGGTTGTCTGACCTGTTATGCGATACGGAATCGAAAAGCTATGAATAAGCTTTGGGGAGGCAAGACTTCTATTTTCGTCTCTTTCCTAGCCGGCGACTGCGGGTTAACCTTCGGTCTGCAAGAGCCGTTAACGCCCATGCCGCGAATGCGACAATGATCACGCTGGCAAAGACGGGTTCGAGGAGGTTCGACCCGAAATACACCAGGTTTCCCTTCGGAGAGGCGAATCCAGGAGCGGTCAGGGTTGCTCCGACAGAGTAGATCGCTTCCTCCGTGGTCGTCACGGTCTCGCCAGTCGCCTCGTTTATGCTGATCTTGGCGAGAATATCGAACCCCACGTGGCTCGTCCACGCCGTCATCTGGGAGTCCGTGTTGAAGCCTCCTGACCATAGGTCGAGAGAGGCTGAGAGCGATGAGAAGTCGAGGAGGTTCAGGTTCGGTACTAGTTGTTCAATCTGGAGTGGCGAAATTTGGGCTCTGCCCATCTGAAACGTTACGGTCTCGATGCGGCTCGGATTTGGGAGCAGGGAGTTCTTTGCAAGGGTGACGAGGCTTTGTCCTACTTCGCTCTTGCCGACTAGGTTGAAGGCAACCCCGTTGGACATGACTCCTTCTTGGACTTTGAATGATCTCCAAGCAAAGTCAGCACTCGCAGAGCCTCCGAAGTAGGAATGGATAGCTCCTAAAACGGAGAAGTTGAGGCTATAAGTTAGGATTGTTCCGTTGGAAGATGCAGTTAGACTAGGGCTCTCCACCCAGACTTGAGAATCCAACCGTCGTAGAGAGTTGTTCAAGTCCTGCGTTAGAGCTGTTGAGTTGGAATGGTCGATCGTGAGGTTGAACGGAGATGTTGTGGTGATGTTCTGGAATAGGGAGCCTGAGATACCTACCGATATATGGTCTCCTGTCACAGAGATCTGGTAAGCGTTTGAAGATGTGGCGAGAGCCGCGTTGGGGAGGCCAGCGACCAGGGCCACCACTAGGAGTATCAGTAGCGTCTTGACTCTGGTTACTCTTCGTACTAGGGGCAAAGTCTCCGGCCTAGAAAATGTGTAGGTGACTGATTAACGTCGTTGCCTCAGCCTGGGGTTCAAGATATCGTCTATGCCGTAACCCACGAGTATGAAGGAGAGCGATAGGAGCGCTATGGAAATACCTGGCGGAACGAACCACCACCAGAAGAAGAAGCCCTGGAAGCTCTCAGCATTGTTGAGCATTCTTCCCCATGACATGACGAATGGGTCGAAGAGCCCGAGAAAACTAAGGGCTGCTTCCAAGGTAATGGCTGCAGGGACGCTTGTTGCTAGGCTCACATAGGTGAGCCCCATAACATTGGGGAGGATGTGTTGGCGTATGAGGTGTCCGGTCCCTGCGCCAACCGCTCGGGAGGCTTCTACGAAAGGCCTCTCCTTCAGTGTCACAACTTGGGACCTGATCACTCTGGCGAAGCCCATCCAGCCGAGGAGTGCGATGACTGTTATTATTGACGTGAGGCTGGGACTGAGAATTGCGACGAGCACCAAGATTAGCGGGAGGCCTGGGAGGACCAGTAGCATGTCTGTGAACCTCATGAGAACCTCGTCGAGAACTCCGGCCTTGAAGCCTGCCACCAAGCCCACGACGAGCCCTACTCCTACGGCAATGCCGGCTGCGAGTAGCCCGACTAGAAGGGATACTCGGGCGCCGTAGACTAGCTGACTGAATAGGTCTCTCCCTACGTAATCAGTCCCGAGTAGCCCGTAGGAAGTTCCATAAAGCCTCAGGCTGATATCGTCCAAGTAGACGATCCCCGAGAACGGTTGAGAAAGATCAGTGTCAGCTATAGTGACGACGAGTTTGAACGAATAGGATCCCATGCTAGAGAAGACGAGCGCGTTCGGGAGTATTCCTCTCTGGCTGGCTGCTCGGAAGATCGAGGAGGTTTGGAGCGATGAGTCCAGCGAGTCGATTTGTGGATTCGGAGTATACCATAAGTTATAGGGCTGTTGTGCCAGACTATCGGCGGAAGCCACACGATATGACTGGTTTCCAATTCTGTCGATTGTGAAGAGGGCTGCTACAGTGCTCGGAGTGGCTCCGGATAGATGAAAGAGGACTGAGCCGGTTCCCACGAATCTTCCCGGAGGACCGTCATATGGATAGTTGAACCGGGACTCGACTGTGAAGTTGATGCCTCCATAGATGCTCCCTGACGTTCGTGGGGCTACGTTTACCTGGAGGCTTCCTGCGGCATTGTGACCCACTGTGGGAGAGTACTGGAAGCTAACCGCCCCCGGGTTGTTCGTGGTTAGCGTGTATTGCGAGATTGAATCCTGCGTGTCGAATGCCCCTGTTGAAGTCTGGGAGGGAACAAGTTGGTTGGCACTGAGTCCCTTCTCGAAGGTTAGGGTCCGATACCAGGATGGAGCAGCATAATTGGCTGCTAAGTTCTGGGCGTATACAGGATCGTTGCTTGTGAGGAGCGGGGCGAAGAGTGCTATGAGGATGTAGAATACGATGATGGATGTTCCGAAGATGGCTCTTCTACTTCTTCTAATGAGGAAGAAAACGTTAAGGATTCTGCCTAGGCCCTTTCGGAGGCGGACCTCTCTGGCTTCCAATTACGCCCTACCCGTACTTTATCCGGGGGTCGATTAGTCCAAGAATAATGTCTGCGGCGAAATTGGCGATAATGACCATGAGGGCGATAATGTAGAAGATGGCTTGCATTGCAGGATAGTCATTGTTGTTTATGGAACGGAGAATCCACCAGCCCATACCCTCGTAGGCAAATACGCTCTCCGTGATCAACGCTCCGGCTAGAATGAAGCCCACGCCCAGGGCAATCGATGTCACAATTGGAAGGGACGCATTCTTGAGAGCATGCTTAAAGAGCACGGTTCTCTCGCTTAGGCCCTTGGCTCTAGAGGTCAGAATATAATCGTCGGTCAGAGCTTCTGTCATTGTCGCTCTCGTGAGAAGCAGATAGCCACCGTACTGGAAGAGAAAGAGCACCATTACAGGGAGGAATAGGTGTTGCGCTCTCCCTTGAATATACTCGACAAGTCCGCTGAAAGTACCAGTATTTGGTGGACTGAGGGTCCAGTTGTCAGGCTGATCGTGGGCAAGAGGGAACCAGTGGAGGTAATAGAAGAAGATGAGGATGGCCGTGACGCCCATGAAGAAGGTTGGCAGCGAAAAAGTGACCAGCGAGCCTGTCACGGCTGCCGAGTCGAATACCCCACCCCTCCTGCTGGCCGTGATGACTCCGAGGAATACTCCAACAGTTATCGACAGAACGGTTGAGACCCCGATGAGGAGAAGAGTGTCGGTCAGCCTTGCGACGATCTCGTTGGAGACGGGCGCCGCGGTGTAGAAGGAGTATCCGAACTGGAAGGTCAGCATGTTGACGACGTAGTCCTGAAACCTCGTGAAGACATCTTTGTCAAGGCCGAATTTTGCTATGACGCTGTCGCGTGCTGTTGTGCTGTGGAGCTTTCCTGTTGAGGCTAGTGCGTCGATCGGGCTTCCCGGCATCACCTCGAAGATTATGAAGTTGAGGGTTATCACGAAGAGGAGCAGTACGAGGGTATATGCGGATCTTCTTGCTATGTAACCTCGGAGCCCCAAAGCCGACGAGTGATTGCTGGCGTGATTTTCTTTATATTCTTATCGTTGCGCCGAATCTTCCGCTTCTTCGGCTCTGATGCGCCGACTCCTGAGGAAGAAGAGCCCGACGGCAACGGCAACTACTGCACCCACGCCCCCTGCAGGAATTACCCAAACCGGAAAGTTGTTCAGTACTGGCGGGACGAGTTCTCCCGAAACAGTTACGGTCTGGTTCAGAGTGTCCGAGAGACGACACGAACACGTGTCCGTAACAGTGAGGCTCACGGTATAGTTGCCGGGCTTGTTGAAGGTGTGTGTGACGATATAGCCCCCGCCTGAGCCACCATCACTGAAGAGCCAGATGGGGTTCGGGAGCAGCGGGTCGCCGTCTGGGTCGGAGCTGGCCGTCGCGTTGAAGGTGACAGGTTGGCCGGGACGCGGGTTGCTGGGTGAGAAGGTGAATAGAGCTCTCGGGGGCGTGTTGTAGCCGCTGACGTAGATAGTCTCCATAGTGGATGCGTTGGCTGCTACCCCGGTAGGGTTCCCGTCGTCAGTCACCGTGAGGTTGACGTGGAGGGGTCCCCCTGAGATAGCGTAGGTGTGGATTATTACCGGCACGGTCACTGCTGTCTGATTCCCGTCGCCAAAATTCCATGAATATCTGACGATACTTCCGTCGGAGTCGTAGCTGCCCGAGGCATCAAAAGTGGTTGGTCTAGTGGCGACCGGAGGAGAAGGCGAGATTGCGAATGAGGCTTTAGGTGGAATGTTGTATGGGATGTTGGAGAAGAGCCCGTTTACTATTGTGTGTTGAATTTCCGTGGCGGTACTGCCGACAATGGAGATCAGCGCGGTATTGTTCATCACTAGACTTGTCGTCCCAAGTGCTAACACCTGGACTTTTACGTACAATAGGGTCCCGTTGCCAACGAAGCCGGCGTCGGGATAATTGTTCACAACGATAAGATCGTTGGATTGTACTAGACCGGTCGTTGCGTTGAACTTACCGGTGAATAATGTGCTCCCTCCCAGAGCATTGGCGATATCGCTCAACGCTGGACCCTCGATGACCTGAGTAATCTTGAGAAGTGTTGCATTCAGCTTAAGGTATAGCTGCCAAGCATGAAGAGTCTCGGGGCTTGGACCGACATTCGATACGTTAATCGCGAAGGTCATAACACTCCCTGGACCTAGGCCCACGTTGACAATGCTGGGCGCGGTCATTATGGCATTGTTCGTTGCGTTGACAAAATGAGAGGCGATTGAGGGAAACGTTAAGATTAGCAACGCAAGGATGATCCAGATGGCTCGACTTTTCATCATGATCCCTATGTGAACTGGTGAGTATAGGTAAGGACTAGGTCGTGAATGTCTACGATCGGGACGGGAGTATCGCCGGTCACATCGTACTGTGCTATGTTTGTAAACTGGTGCTGCCAGACGGCAATGAGGTCGTTTATGTCCACCACTCTGTCTCCAGTAACATCTCCCATCTTGCGGACGCAGCTTGTGTAGGAATACGTGGCTGTGAAGTTGTTGTCGGAAAGATGGGTCTCCGTTGGCAATGTCGGTATGTACGTGGATAGTTTGCAACCGCCCGGTATGACGAGCGTAGTGTTCCATGGGATCTGGACAGTTCTCGACGCCTTGGGCAGCAGAGAAGAGACTGTCAAACTACCAATGGTCTTTGTGGTGCTGTTATAGAAGAGCATTAGGCCGAATGTCTCCGACACGTTACCCTCGTTGACTACTGTCATACTTACGTTTATCGTCTGACCGCGATAGATATATTGTGGAATAGTGATGGAGCGTATTCCGACGTCTCGGAAAGCAACGATGGATGTCGTGACCAGGCTGTTGTCGAAGAGATTCTCTTCCGTGCAGCCGCAGGTGACCTGGGCAAGAATCTTGTAGACTCCTGGGGTTCGGCCTGTGGTGTTCCATGAATAGCTAGCGGTCCAGTTCAGGCCGGGGCCGATGCCCGATTGAGAGATCGGTGTGGGCGTTAGGAGGGAGGAGTTTGCGTAGAGGTTGAGAGTAGCATTCTCAGTATAGTTCCCCCGGTTTGCCACGATGACGCTGATTGACATGATCTTTCCAGGTTGCACCGAGGGGGTAGGAATGACGCTCGGGACTTGCAGGTTATGAAAGCTAAGAGTGTCATAGAAGAGGTCGAAGCTGGTGGCGGGCGGAC
>Ga0209761_1000091_pt1 | contig 46067 bp, 41 predicted proteins | sample GraSoi013_1_40cm_4_FD_185818 | JGI IMG/M metagenome (GOLD analysis project Ga0209761, IMG submission 185818) | Grasslands soil microbial communities from the Angelo Coastal Reserve, California, USA - Sample 09_25_2013_1_40cm (SPAdes) (version 2) | ecosystem: Environmental > Terrestrial > Soil >... | reverse complement strand
GGGCGCTTGAAACTGGATGAGACAGGTCTCGCTACAGAAATAGTACGTGGTCCCGTAGCGCGTGGCCTTGAGGGCATGCTCTCCCTCTTCCACAAGCATGCCACAGATCGGATCCTTTGACACACCCTATTAGGTGGGGGCGCGTCTCTAAACTACTGGTCTTTACAAATGTAAAGCTACGCCGGCTGCTTGAAAAAAGTACAGGATCGTAAACCCGAAAAAGAGACCGACCGAAGAATTGTGCATCAGCCACTACGTAGTGACAAATTACGCCCTTGCCCTTCTCGATCGAAGACCTAAGTCCATAGTGAATACAAAGTTCGCGAACAAGCCGCTCAACGTCAATGGGAACCCGAAATGAGCAAGCCTCCTACCGCGCCTCCTCCTGCCATTATTCCTGCCAATCAATCTGCCAATCTGCCTGCCAAAGGTTCTGCCAACGATTCCGAACCCTCACTTACGAAGTGAGAGAAGAGAAGCATGGTTCGAGGCTGGTCGTAGACCTCTATCGGAGCGGTATGTTTCAGGAGACTATCGAGACTAATACCGGGGTTCCCAGAACGACGCTCAGAGACTGGGTGAAAAAAATGGTGGCGGATGGTGTTCTTACGCCTATAGTAGTGAAATTACTCGAACAGATTTCGCCGAGAGTAGAACATGGCCGAGCCCCTAGTAACGGTGGCTCTCAAACCACCGTTGGAAAAAGTAGGGACACTGGGCAACAAGAACCCCAACGAGAGTGTGAAAAGGACGAGCCGCTATTTGCCCAAGAAGTATGCTCCGATGAGGGCGAGTATCAGCAGGATGATGAGCGCCGCCTAGCCAATGTACCTAGCAGTCATTTTTCGTCGTAAGAGCGCTCAACCTATCGCTCCTCAACCTCAGAGGCGCTGCTCCTCAGTTATTTGGGCATAGCGTCCAGATAGTGTAGGAATTGTGATAACCTAGATTCCACGCGTGGAATTCCGTGGAAACCGAAGGGGCCTAGTGACCCCCTCCCCCCGGGGGTCGTTTCACGGGGGACTTAGTGTTCGGGGGCTTCGAGGGTGAGTTCGAGTCCCTTTAGCTTGGGTTCATACTTTTCTCGAAACTTTTCTAGACACATTGGGCAGCAGAAGAATCTCTCATGTCCCGCGACTTTTAGAACGAATGGTTTTGCTGGAATTGGTCCATTGCAGGTTTCGCACTTGAGTTGGACACTCATCCTAGGCTTTAACACAACTGCTTGATCGTCCTTGAATATCCTGACAACCATCTGACTTGAGTTCTGCTTTACCGCGAAATCTCGGTCCAAAGCCTCGGTGAAGCGTTGCAGTTCTTCTAGACTATCGACAACGACTCGGAGGGTGAGATTGTTCTCGCCCGTTGTAAGATAGATTCCACGAATCTCTGAACGGTTTTCGAGCTTGCGTGCGATTTCTTCTATCTCCGCTGGGTTGACCGTTAGGTACAACTGAAAGAACAAGCCAGATCGAAACTTCGACGGGTCGAAGATCGGGGATATTTTGCGAATGATGCCCTCGTCAATCATACGTTTGACCCTAGCTTGCACAGTTGGGGTCGTTACACCTGCGCGACGGGCAACTTCCCGAAAAGACCGGCGCCCATCCTCAACGAGAATCCCCAGTATTTTAGAATCGATATCGTCGAGCTCGGGCATTCAGAGACAGATATGATAAGGTGTTGGAGCGTATCTAAACGTTCCCGACACCGTTTTTCTATTTACTCTCGACGATGATGATCCTCAGCGTTGAATGGTCCAAATTTCGAGGGACACATCGAGAGGACATCTGCTGTCTGATGATAGGTGGCGGCTTGGATCGAATGTTCTTTAGTTTTGCCACCTTCGGCTAAACCATAAGTCGAGCTCCAAAGAGAATCGATCAAGCCTTGGAACGTTTTGCAGAAACGTGCGCTATTCCGGCACAAACTCACGGAGAGCTTTGGCGAATGGCTGAACTCTCGGGTTCGAAGGATGCACCTGCGTCAAGGGAAACCGTTCGTTTGAGACATCTGAAGGATCAGAGCTCCTCGTATCGCAAACCATTCTTTCAGCGATTGGTCCATAATTATGTCCACTCAAACGTAACTCTAATCGTCAAACTGGGAGATCTGCGAGTAAAATTCAGACCGCTATCGTATGACCCTATCGTAATATTCTCAGTCTTGATCAGACACATTTACGGAAAAATTCCTGCTAACAGCGTAGTGGTCGATGTCGGGGCACATATCGGGACTTTTTCCTTACATGCAAGTCTTGCAAGATCATCCACGGTTTTGGCATTTGAGCCAGAGCCAAAGAACTTTGAACTCTTGAGAGAGAATCTTGCCATCAACGGTCTTTCCGGGAAGGTGCATGCGTTCAAGCAGGCCGTGTGGTCTCGCGATGAGAAGAGAATACTCTTCACATCGAAAGGCTCTGCATTTCACAGTTTCTATCCGGAGAAGAATGGGATTGGTGGTACTGAACCAACCGATTGTGTAGACATAAACACAATACTTGACCCGCTAAATTATCCAGTACTCCTCAAAATTGATGCAGAAGGTTCAGAGTATGAAATAATCCCACACATCAATAGCATCAACATAGGGAAAATCTCTAGGATTGAACTGGAATACCATCTTGGCGATCCCTCTCGCAGGATTGCATTCCATTCTCTCCTCAAATGGTTCTCCCAAAAAGGATTTGACGTCTACCTACGACATGATGTCAACGTGCTAAGCGCCTTCAAAAAACAGCAGCCGCAGTAGACCGGGTTCTCCACGATCACAAGTAGGAGAACACAGCCTCAAGCGTTTGTCCGATGTAACAACCAGTTGCTACTTGCTCGGAGCCGATCCTCCTTCTTTCCCTGATCAATTGCAATTAACTTGAATCCTGCCCGCCGAACAAGCTCTCGGCAGACGGTCTCGTTACCCTCTGCGACCTCAAGTATCAACCTCCTAGTTCTAACCAGTGATGCTCCAGCGCCCTCAAGGACCGCCGTTTCATGGCCCTCTACGTCGATCTTGAGCCAGTCGATTTGCTCTAGCCCCAGCGAGTCGAGGACCGAATCTAAGGTTTCACATTCAACCTCGATCTCTTTCCTCTTGACCCCAGCATCCAGCGTCCAAAACCAACTTGACTCTAGCGATGAAGTTCCAGAGTCGCCTCCGCTAGCCAGATAGAATCGGCGCTTCCCACGACTATCGCTGAGGGCCAACTGCAGAGGAACGATATTATGGAATTCGTTGAGCTTGATGTTGGATTCGAGCATCGCAAAATTCGAAGGATCGGGCTCAATCGATACAACCTTCAATGCCTGTTTTGCAGCAATAAGAGTATAACGCCCGATGTGCGCACCAACGTCCACCACAACTTCCCTTGGCTTGACTTGGAACCACCTAGTAGTCTTTGGCTCTTGGACACCCGCTAAGAGCGCGAGGCTATTGTTTCCGGGCACAACGTCAGCAAAGACTCCTGCCGTCGTAACTCTGAGTCGATTGGTACCAGGCGTCATATGCCCTGTCGACTTGAACCTACTTCGAACTAGTGCTACAACTATCAAGGAGGCGATAAGACCAACATACAGCCTAAGGAAACTGTTGAGGCCGACGGGCTTCACATTCCAGTAAAGTCTAACCGAATTCCAGACGTTCATGGCCTAATTCCAACCGTCCGCCAATTCAATCATCTCTCTCGCAGTCTTATTCCAAGGAAACAGCCTTGCCCGTTCCAGACTCTTCCGACCGAGTGAGAACCTTAGCTCTTGATCCGAAAGTAGCAATGCTATCGAACGTCGCCACTCCTCGATATTGTAACCACAGAGTACCCCAGTGTCGCCCAAGACTTCCGCGGTTGCACCGCTCTTCAAGGCAACGATAGGCTTCCCGGAGCCCATCGCTTCCAGTAGAGCCAGCCCGAACGGTTCGTCTCTAGCCGGAAAAAGAAAAAGTGCGGCTTGCGCCAGGAACAGCTCCCGCATAGTTTCGTTGATGTCACTTGTGACATGCAAGTTGCTCATTCCTGATGCTCTTCGAAATACTTCTTTTTGATACTTTCCGAACTTTTGGTCCCAGGTGCCCCCGGTCATCCGCAATTGGTAAGGAAGACCAGAAAATACGTCCAGAAGCAAATCATGATTCTTCCGAGGATGAAACCGGCTGTGGTAGTAACAGAACGCCTCACACTCTGATACTCGGTTGGGCTCTTCAGGTTGCAAGTTAACTCCGGGGTAGACGACTAGTATATCGTCTCGGTTGAGCACCGCTCCGATTCTTGCGGCGGTGTAGTGACTATTACAGATGATCTGCGGGCAACGACGGGCCGGCTGCTTGAGAAGTGTTCTGTACGCGCTCCCACTCGGGCCCGTAACAAGATCATACTTGGCCTCGTGGAAATATGAGAACACCGCACGATTGCGGAACAGCATTGCCGCCTCCTGACCCTGATGGAAGAAGAGAACATCACATCGCTCCCTGACCGCTTTGCGTGCCAGGCGCGTGGAGATCGCAATGTCTCCAAGATAGTCCGGCTTCAGGCTCGTTGTAGCCGAGTAGATCCGGCTCTGAGCACCGAGCTCACGCATGGATCGATCCACTTCGATGACGAACCTTTCGGTGCCACCACCAAAGGATAGGCGAGGGGCAATGTGAGCGATCTTCACCTACGCCTCTCCCCAATAACGCTCGCGCGAGTGTACTCCCTTTGATGAGTGTCTCAGAGAGCTAGCCCTCCAAGTCCAACAAGGAGAGCCAAGTTGAGGGCGATGGCGAAGCTGGAAGTCAAAGCCAGCGTTCTGTTGGCATGGCCCCTTCCACGCCACATTAGGAGCAGGAGGATCACTGTCGAGGCGGTGACAGAAATAGCGAAGATTTGGACCCCATAGCTCAAGGATTCAAGGAGTGGGACGACTGGATAACCAGAGTCCCCGGTCAAGAGATAACGTGAACCAACCGTGTATGACATCATCAAGAAGGCGGTGCTTGTACCGAAGACAAGGCCGAAGACTCCGAGCCCATCTTTCTCCTTCAGCGCGGCATATACCATTCCGAGGATTAGAAGCCAGATCCACCCTGCGAGTATGTTAGAGAATAAGAGAAGAGCGACACAACTGAATGCAGTAAAGGCGACGGTCGAGGCAGGTGTCATCTTGCCCCTGACAGAATAGAGAGTGCCGACTGTACCGACCACACCCAAAGAAAGCAGGAGAGGATGAAAGACCGATAGGAATGAGAGCGACGGAAAGTTTCCAACCAGAGTGTAGAGACCAGGCCCAGATAGCACAAGAGATTTGGTCAACCCAGAAGCGGCCAAAACAAGAAGGTACAACAGTAGCGTTTCCGGCCAATAGACTACGGCTAATAGTAGAGCACCCAGCAGTCCTAGGACGGAGTAGTACTTCTTCTCCAGGGCGGTCTGCATCAGAGTCAATGTGTATGGAATGAATCCAAGCAATTGCAGCATCCCTGAGAACACGAACGCGATTCCGGCTCTACCTGTTCTGCCTCGTATCAACCAGAAGACGCCTAGCGCGATTAGTGCAACCGAGGCGCCATCGTATTGCCCCCAGACAGTGGATATGTAGATGGCCAATGGGTTCAAGAGGTAGAAAGTTGCCCAGACGAGGCCCTTGCCTCCTTTCCTGACGCTTATCAAGACATAGAAAACTAGTAGGTCCGCAGCGAGCGGAAACATCCGAATGAAGGCACCCTCGACGATACCTTCCTGGTGCGTGGGCAGGAACACGTCGTGAAACCCGACCATCTGGAGAAGGGCATAGAACGAGTATGGAACCCAGTACAAGAAGAAGGTGAATGGTAGAGTGGGACCGATCGACCCTGAAGGAGACCCGAACTGGAACCAGCTCCTCGCTGAGCTGAGAAGGACATCCATGTCAAACCGATGGGCCACAATCGGGATGATTGCGATCCTGCATAGAAGCCCGACAGCGGCAACAGCAACAATTGGCGCCTTACCAATTAGTTCTCGTCGGAAAAGCTTCCAGAAAGTCAGCAGGGCAGCTGCCACAGGTATGGAAAAGAGAAACGTAAGGAGGTAAGCATAGTATCCTGCAAAGGCTTGCGGCGAAATAGCGTTGCTTGATTCTACTTTGGGAAGGAAGATTAGATTGAGGGAATTGACGGACAAACTTTGGATGACTCCCGTCTTGGCGATAAGTACGAGGGAACTTCCAGAGGAAAGGAGAGTTTCAGAAAACGTACTCAATATTTCGCTTGGGTAAAATGTGAACTCGTTGTATTGATTCAGTGAGTTGTATACGTAGGTGGACGGGCTAAGGGAGGAATAGACCCTGGATTCCTGCACGAGGAACACTTCGAGTATAGTCCCCGCGCTGGCTGTCACTGTGACGCCGAGATCTAGCTTGTCCAGTCGCCATGATTCTCCAGCCTGGCCGGGAGTCCCCATGTCAACGAAGACCGCTCTGAATTCTCCATTGGAAGGTAGAGGAATGAGTGCGTCAGAAAGAAACTCGTACTTGTCTATCGAGAGTGCAAAGTTCACGGCAGTGTTTGGAGCCGCTTCAACGTAGACTTCCAAGTAAGCTAGTGAGTCCACAGAATGTCCTGTCGCGAGCAGGGCTTGGTACATTACATTTGCTCTGATTGTTTCGGTGCCTACGCTCGGTCGATGGTCAAGAGGAGAGCCCTCCCACCAAACGTTGTATGTCGTACCGTTGGTGTACTTGGAGTAGAATCTAAGCCCATAGTTTACGCCGGAGGAGGAGTTTAGGCTGGCAGATAGTATGGGGAACGAACCGAGGGCAATGTTGACTGTCTTAAAGACAGCAACGGATGAGAACTCATTTGTGGGCTGAAAAGTTCCCTTGATGGTTAGATCCTCGCTGTTAGAAATGATGTGACTGTTCACATTCGGACTTTCGTATCCGACGTACCATCCAGTGAAATTTTCTTGATAGCCGACCGTCGACCCGGTGTCAGATTCACCATAGGATATGGAAGCGCTCTTGGCATCAACGACTCGAATTGTTTGAGGATTGACAACTCCGCGCAGTCCCACAGTGAGAACCAGGGCAAGTACGAAGAGCGCGAGAAGAGCGATCTTTGCGCGTTTCATATCGGTTCCCAACCACGCTACATGCTAAGTCAACACATTCAACGCTCCCGCAAGAGAAGCAACGGAATTATCGAGGGTGAAATGGCTTAGCGCCCTTTCCCTTGCCCTTTGACCCATCGCCTTTCTGAGGTTAGTGTCTTCCAGCAGCAACCGTAGAGCACCGGCCATATGTTTTACAGATGAGGAGTTAACAACGAGTCCAGTTTCTCCGTCGAGAACAAACTCTCTTGTCCCGCCGACAGCGCCCACGACTGACGGCTTGCCAGCCAGAGCCCCTTCGACAGGCGTCATTCCGAAGGGCTCAGATAACGAAGAAACCGCGACGAATAAGCTCCTCTCGTATAGGCGGCAAAGCGTCTCGTCGTCCACTCTTGGGTAAAACTTGATCGCGAGGGAGAGTTTCTTTGCAAGAGCTCTGAGCGCACCTCCTTCTTGACCGTCACCGATCAAGCATAGTGGGGGGGGATCGTCCAGCGTCGACATGGCCTTGAAGAGAGCGTGATGATTTTTGTTCGGTTGGAGGGCTCCCACAGCGAGGAGATATTCACCACTCTCGAAGTTGGGGTGAAACATGGATGAGGGGATACCGGAAGCAGGGTACACCACGGGTATCGGCCCTGAGTATCCGAGGATCCGTCTCGTGATCTCCGCGGTATAGTTACTGTTCGCTATGACCATACCGCATCGCATGATGGTCATTCGATCTAGGACTCGAAGCAAGGCGGTGGTAAGGTTGTAGACCGGCCCTTTCAGAGCTAGCGTCGAGACTGGTCCATAGAAGTGCTTCGCCGTCTGGTAGACGCTGGGACTGAACTGCCTGTAGTCTGCGCCTGTGAGTTGGCGCTCCCAAATCGCTCTCGTTAATTCCCCTACATACATGCACGTCTTGTAGCCGTACTTCAGCGCAATTCTGAGAGCGACCAAAGGTTCAACGTGGTGATGGATTAGTATGCAGTCGGCTTGATCCATTTCTCGGACCGCACTGCCGGCACCAAGCCCGTAAGGAAGGTTCTTGACTTCCACATTTTGACGAAGGAGATCGACCCAGTTAGGGTCGAGGGTCGAAGTGTCCGTGTAGAACTTGACATCGTAGCCTCTCTTAGAGAGGCCGACCGCGTGCATTATTGCCAGTCGTTCTGCGCCACCGCTCCTCCCGAACGGATGAATAGCGATCGCGACTTTCATGAGTTTCTTCTCTTGAGCTCACTGTATGTTAATGGTCAATGTCCCTGAAAGCGACTTGTAGATGTCGGGCTGAAGGACTTGGAGGGTTCCGCTAGAGGATGGGGAGTCGGGGGATGCTGTGATGATAACGGTATTAGGCGAACTTCCACATAATACGAAGTCTGAGTGTGAAAGTGTAAGAGTACTGCCGAAGTTTGATGAAGTACTAAGAGTAACATGGCCGACACTCGGATTGCACTTAAACGAAATTGTCTGACTTGTGGGACCCTGAGCGTTTGATCTGAGAGAAAGCGAGGTAATCGGATTTCCGCTAGCGTCTTGCCAAGTGACCTGCGTTGGTTGTTGGGATGACTGTTGCAGAGTGGACGTGTACGCCAAGAGTCCACCAACGACTGCGATCGCTGCAGCCAATACTAGGTAGACTGCCACTAGAACTTTGCTCCGGGCCAAGATTTCACGACCAAGTATGGATTGCTTGAATTAAGGGTTTTCTGGTTTACCACTCCCTAGTATCGCTAAGGATTGCTAAAGATTTACCCCCGAAAAGTTTCGATTGATGCGAACAATGGCGCGACGAGCCATGATTGAAGCTATGCAGATCCTGCCCCATGAACTCGCGGAACCCCAAAGATGGAATGTTTGGAAGACAGTTAACGGCGACGAAGGTTGGGTCCTACAGTGCGGAGCACTGATGTCGCTTTGGGGAGCGTAGATGGGGAGTGATTCTCTCGAGCTGTAAGGTCCGCCACGCGCCGCTTCTTCTGAACCCCTGCAATCTGCTAGCTACCAAGTAGCCAGTTTCCCTTGGCGCCTTTCTAAGGGACTAGTCATGACCTCTGAAGCTAAGGAAACGCTGCAACCTCCACTTTGACACTGGGGAAAGATGACTTTTCTGTCGACTTCAGTGCCTATCTAGCCAAAAAAATGAGCTGCAAACATAGGCCCAAAACAGGCTATTCAGACGTAAGTGCAAATCAGGTCTCAATGGCGGCCGCTGGTTGCCCTAGGTTACGAGAGCTAACAGTGGAGAGTCCAACGGTCGTTGTAGGCATAGATATGCGTAAATGGTAATATATTTCCAACTTGAGCCACATTACCTGTCCAATCTGCGGGAAGAGTTCCTTCCTCAGGAATTTTGCTCTTGAAAAAATGGGCTCCGAAATCTACGTCTACTCTGTAAAGGGCTTAGGCAGAGGTAAAGGATTCGAAACTACAACAAGCGACTCGATTCTCCACTCTCCCGAATACCGAGAAATTCGGAGACAACTCGCCGCTTGAGTGATCACGGTGCTGGACGTTCTGGTTGAGGCTGGCACTCTATCGAAGGAGCAGATCATCCAAAGATTAGGATTGGCCGATGTGATCAGGGCCCCACTAGCCGCCATGGAGGAGAGGAATAGACAACAAGCGGAGAAGATATCTGAGCTGGACAAGCAAATGAGCCGAGAGTGAAGCAGCCCTTGCTAAGTCAGCAGGGGGGAAAAGAAGGAGATAGAAGATAAATTGGACTGGGCGGAGACTGAAGTCGATTCGATGCTTCGACATGCCGATCTGCCCTCCGTTGTTTACTGTGGCCCAAACGCAAAACTTGAAGCGCTAAATGAGGCGTTCGCTCCGCCCTCCCCCGACCCGGCTAGACCGGCCTGCGCTTAGATTCAACCGGGTCTTCTACCCTGAACGTGCTAGCATCCCTTGTTCGCTGAAAACCGGCCGTAAGAAAAATTCTGCCCCACAATTCTTCTAAATTCAATTTAGCGATCCGGTGAAAATTGAGTGTTCGTTCGACTCGAAAGAAGAGTCCGCCGGATCCTCAAAAACCCAATTTGACCTAGAAAAATCATGATCTAGGGCCCGAAAAAACGTGAATAGGGTACCCTATTCGGTACATTCTCGACTTTCGCAATTTTCCAGCTTTTTGGGCAGTTTACGCTTAAGTTTCGCACTGGGCCGAGAACACCGTAAATATTGCATTGTGTGTTATTTGAGAAAAGACACGTCTTAGAGTAGGTTTTTCAAAGGCCGGCAGTTCAAAGTTTTTCACATTTTCCAGCACTCTTCCAACGCATCGTCTTGGATCTAGTGCAAAGAGACTTGTCAAGCAGTAGGGAGTGCTCGGGTCTGCATGCACCCCTCACCGGTTGCATTTGCAAAACTGTATTTGTGTGTCGTAACGTCGAGTTACCTAGAGTATTTCCGTACGATGCTAACCGATCTGGTCTTTGAATCTTGAACTTCCTCATCCCTTCAGAGGATGGAGAACAAAGAGAACCGGAGAAGCCTATGTGACGCTAGATAGTGTGGGAGCATCTGCGGTCTCTCCTCCGGTTGCCGTCCACGTTTGCCAGGAGGTTCCTGAGAGGACGTTGAAGTAGATGCTGTTGTCGAGCCCGGACACTTCTACTGCGATGTTGGCTCCGATCGTGGTCACAGCTATTCTGTTGCTTGTGGCTCCGCCAGGACTGTCCCAACTAAGACTCCAGGCTCCTCCTGCCGTTCGTGAAGTATGCCAAATGCCATTGTCAAGTCCTCTGACCAGCAAATGAAGCGTTCCCGAGGCATCGATTGCCAAAGTTGGAGCGCTTGTGGTGGAACCACCGATGGAGAACCAGGTTGACCAAGAACTACTCGCGAAGTTGTAGGAATTGTACCATAGTCCGTTGTCCATTCCTCTTACCACCATGTCGAGGGCTGTTCCATCACTTGCTGCCGCTGGAGTCTCTGGCGTGGTCCCTCCCGGAGTGTCCCATGATAGGGTCCAATTGTTGTTGACGAATGCCTTGTGATAGATAGCGCTATCCAATCCCACTACGAGAAGGTCGAGCCTGTTCGCTGAGGGCGTTACTACCAAGACCGGCGGTGAGGGGGTTAGTCCGTTAAGGCTGACCCAGCCCGACCAGGTCAAGGTGGCCAGGGACATGGAGTTCGCATAGGTAGTATTGTCTAATCCTCTGACTACAATATACAGGGTGCCGTTCAGGACTGCACAAGCGGGCTGGTCTTGGGTCACGCCCCCCGGACTATCCCATACGCTAGACCATGCTCCGGAGCTGAAGGATTTGTGGTATATGCCATTGTCCATGCCCCTAACCACCAGCTCCAGGGTTCCCGGGCCAGACTGGCACAAGGCGGGTGCACTTGGCGTGCTTCCGCCCAAAGCTTGCCAGCCGGCAGCCGATCCGGTCGCAGACAACGCGTTCCAATATAGACCTCCATCCAAACCGCGGACGACAGAAACTAGGGGCCGGTCTGAGACAAGAATCGTCAAGGTGACATTGTGGGACAATGGGCCGCTTGCGGCCGTCACCGTTACAGTATAGCTCCCCGCAGTCGTAGCGCGCACGGTCAGGGTTGAATTCTGGCTCCCACCTAGAGTAACGCTTGTGGGCGTCAAGGCAGTGTTTAATCCTGCCGGAGACACAGACGATGTAAGGTCGACTGTGCCTGTGAACCCGTTGAGCGCGGCTATCGTAAGAGTCGAGGTACCTGACTGGCCCACCGCGACTGACACTGTTATCGGGTTAGCGCCGATCGTGAAATCCTGGACAGTGTAGGTTACATTCGCTGAGTGAGATCTTGAGCCACTAGTCCCAGTCACGGTAATGTGAACAGTTGAGGCCAAACCGAACGTGCAGGATAGAGTGGAGCTACCGGACCCGCTAACGCTGGTAGGAGTAACATTGCATGCAGTACTGTTAGTTGCGAAACTGACCGCGCCACTGAATCCTTGAAGGGATGTAACCGTTATCGCGGAGGTCCCGGATGCACCGACGTCAACGACAACCGATGTTGGACTCGCGGTTAGCGTGAAGTCTTGTACTGTGAAGGTAATTATTGCGGAGTGAGAGAGACCACCGCTAGTACCTGTGACTGTCACATGAATTACTCCTGAGGCCACGTAGGTACAGGCCAAAGTTGAGCCGCCGGATCCGGTCATGCTGGCGGGGGTCAAGTTGCATGATGTGCTGTTGGTCGCCAGGCTTACTACTCCAGCAAAACCATTCAGCCCAGTAACGGTTATCGTAGAGGTCGCAGCATTACCTGCGACCGCGGTAACGGTAGTCGGACTAGCGGAGAGGGCGAAGTCTCGAAACACGAAGGTTGCGGCTGCAGAGTGGTTCAGTGAGGCGCTTGTCCCGGTTATCGTCGCGGTATAGTTGCCGGCTACCGTGGCGCTGCAGGACACAACCGCTGAACCCGAGCCTGTAACGTTTGCGGGAGTAATTGCGCCACAGATTAGACCCGATGGCGCGGTAACACCGAAAATGACTGTTCCATTGAATCCATTAGCCGCGGTCACTGTCACAGTTGAGCTGATGGACTGCCCAACGTTCACTGGGACAGGCGAAGAGGCGATAATCGTAAAGTCCTGGAATCGGAAGGTTGCAGGAGCGGAGTGCGTGAGAGAACCATTCGTGCCTGTCAACGTTAGGGTGTAGTTCCCAGCAGCAGTGGCTGTGCACGAAACGGTTGCTGTTCCGGAACCACCAGTTATGGCGCTGGGAGTGATTGCTCCACAGCTCATACCCGAAGGGACAATGTCAGTGAGGGTAACTGTTCCTGTGAAACCGTTCAGCGCACTGATGGTTATGGTTGAAGTCGCGGAGACACCAACGTTAGCTGTGGCGGGAGAGGTGGCTGTTATCGTAAAGTCGGTAAATGTGAAGGTGGCGTTCGCAGCGTGAGAGGCGTTACCCGGCGAGCCAGCGCTACTAATCGCAACCACGAATGTGCCCGCGACCGTGGAAGAGCATGACAGTGTAGATGTAGCAGTACCGTTTGAGGTGAGTGAGACGGGTGAAACGCTGAAAACCCCGCATGAAAGGCCAGTGGGAATAGTAGCCGTGAGTGCGATCGATCCGGCGAAATTCTCAGTGCTAGTTAGAGTGATTGTCGAATTGAGAAGAGAACCTGCAACACTTGTTGGTGATGTCGCTGATATCGAAAAGTCTCCAACATGTGAGATGAAGATAGCGGAATGAGTGTGACCGCCACCAGTACCTGTGACGTTAACTAGGAATATTCCTGGGGTCGAGGAAGTTGGACTGCACGCACCAGTTACCGCGCCACTGGTCACGATCAAGGTTGCAGGACAATTAGCAGTCAGGCCTGTCGAGGGCGAAACTGTTGTCGTCAGGGTCACTGTGCCGACGAAGTTGCCGATCGGAGTGACGGTGATGGTCGAGGAGCCCGTGGCTCCAGTGTTGAAGTCAGCAGGCGAAGAAGCAGTGATCGAAAAGTCAAGCGCAGCGAAGGTGAACGTGACAGTGGTTGAGTGTGACGCTGTGCCAGGGGAGCCCACTGCGTGAATTGTCACGGAAAAGGTGCCAGGTGTAGCCGATGTACATGACAGCTTCGATGTGCCCGTTCCGTTAGCGGTGAGAGTGACCGGGGTGGTGCTGAAACCGCCGCATGATAGGCCAGCAGGGATCGTAGCACTTAACGCGACCGAGCCAGCAAAGTTCTCAGAACTCGTCAACGTAACATCGGACGTTATCAAGAAGCCTGCGTTGCCACTCGGAGATGTGGCCGAGATCGAGAAATCGCCTACGTGGGATACGAACCCAGTTGTGCGAGTGAGGCCTCCCCCCGTAGCTGTGATCAAGACAAAGTATACGCCTGGGTTAGTGGACGTCGGACTGCACGTACCAGTGATCGGCCCAATAGTGACGTTCAAGCTGGCGGGACATCTAGGGGTAAGCCCTGTTGAAGGAGAGACAATCGTAGTGAGATTCACCAGACCGCTGAACCCATTGACAGGGGTGACCGTTACCGTCGAGCTGCCGGTCTCGCCAGAGTTGAAATCCGCGGGAGTCGTGGCGGTAATGGTGAAGTCAACGAAGCTGAAGGTCGTGATGACAGAGTGAGTTAGCGGAGTGCTGGTTCCAGTTATCGTTACATTATAGTTGCCCGCCGAGGTGGCGGTGCATGACAGAGCCGCACTGCCAGAGCCTGTTACACTACTAGGATTAATAGAGCCGCAAACGAGACCGGAGGGGATGAAATCAGTTAGGGTTACACTTCTTGCAAAACCGTTCAACCCGGTGATTGTGATGGTGGAAGTTGCTGAGACACCAACGCTGACATGAGCAGGGAGTGTTGCTGTAATAGTAAAGTCCTGGAACCTGAAGGTTATTGTTGTAGAGTGCGTGAGGGAACCACTAGTACCAGTCACCGTTAGAGTGTAATTCCCAGCGACGGTAGCGCTACAGGATACTCCGGCAGACCCAGACCCTGTAACGTTAGTGGGGTTGATTGCGCCGCAAGAGAGACCGCTCGGCACTGTATCTGTCAGAATGACAACACTTGAGAAATGGTTCAGCCCGTTTATCGTGATCGTTGAGGCAACGGAAGCAGTGACGTCTACAGGCGCTGGCGAGGAGGCCGCGATCATGAAGTCCCGGAACGTAAAGATGATAGAGGTCGTGTGGACTAGTGTAGTGCTTGTCCCGGTAATTGTCAACGTATAATTGCCCATTACTGTGGCATTGCAAGCGACTGTAGCGGTTCCGGAGCCTGAAACGCTGCCCGGTGTGATCGCTCCGCAAGTCAGACCGCTCGGAACAGTATCAGTGAGAGTTATCGCTCTGGCGAAGCCATTTAGCGCGGTTATGGTTATGGTCGATGTTGACGAGGCGCCAGCATTCACAGCTACCGGTGATGATGCGGCAATCGTGAAGTCTACAAACTTGAACGCAGCAGTTACCGAATGGGAAATTGATCCACTGGTACCACTTATCGTAAGCGTGTAGTTTCCTGCAATAGTAGCTGAACAAGATATTGTAGCGGTTCCTGATCCTGTGATGCTCGTCGGCGTAATTGCTCCGCAGGTGAGCCCAGACGGCACAGTATCTGAGAGACTTACGACACCGGCGAAGTGATTCAGCGCCGTGACAGTAATTGTCGTTGTGGTCGATGCGGTTACATCGGCAACAGCCGGCGATGTCGCTGCGATAGCGAAGTCCTGGAACCTGAAAATTGCAGTAACGCTGTGGACTAGTAGAGAACTTGTGCCGGTTATGGTCAACGTATAATTCCCAGCAGCGTTAGCACTGCAAGACACTGTTGCAGTACCAGAACCAGTAAGGCTGCTTGGGGCAATCGCACCACAGGTCAGACCCGAGGGGATCGTGTCCGTGAGATTTACGATACTAGCGAAGCGGTTCAACGAGGCTATCGTAATTGTCGACGTCGCTGATACGCCGACATTGACTGTAGGAGGAGAGGTTGCACCGATAGTAAAGTCTCGGAACTGGAAGAGAGCTGTCGCATTGCGAACCAGGGGAGTACTTGTACCGCTCAGCTTCAACGTATAGTTGCCCGCTACTGTTGAGCTACAGGAAACAGTCGCGGAACCAGACCCTGTGACAGTTGTTGGATTAATAGCTCCACAAGTTAGACCGGAAGGAACAGTGTCAGTGAGGCTGACCGTGCCACCGAAACCGTTGAGTGCGGTAACAGTTATTGTGGATGAAACGGAAACACCTACGTTAGCGGCAGCTGGGGAAGTTGCTGCGATGTTGAAATCTTGGATTCTGAAGGTGGCTGTTGCAAAGTCCGTCAAGTTACCATTGGTGCCGAAAATCGTTAGCGTATAGTTGCCTGCAACTGAAGAATTACAGGATACTCTGGCAGTCCCTGCACCTCCGGTGACGGTGGCGGGGGTAATTAGTCCACAAGAGAGACCGCCAGGGATGGTGTCAGTAAGACTGACAGTTCCCGTAAAGCTATTGCGAGGAGCAATCGTGATAGTTGAATTGGCCATTACGGATGCGCGAACCGCCGGTGAAGTTGCGGTGATTGTGAAGTCTTTAGTGGAAGTATCTGCCTTGAAGAACTCGCTCATGGACTTAGCAGCGGCGTCCGGGTTGGAGAGGGCAGTGAGCCCCCAGTTCGTCTCAATCGTCTTGGTCCAAGAGTAGTGGTTGTACACGTTGTTAGAGCCAAAGCCGGTCTTTACCCCTGACCCGGCCCATGCGGCTAAGACGCAGTCCTTAGAAACGATGTTACGCGGGCAGAAGCCCTCGCCCTCGTCGAAGACCACGAACAACGCCGCCCTCTTGGTCTTGAAAGTAGTGCTGCCCAGGATGTTTGGAACGAGACTGCTGAGATAATTGTCTCCCAAAGGGATTGAGGTTGGACAGATGCCCGTGGAGCCGTGCATGTTATCGCAATCGTTGGGCGTGAGCCACATGAAGTTGGGCGCTGACGAAGAATTCAGATCCGTGATAAGAGGGCAGTCTGTAACAGTGCAATTGCTTGGATTCGCCTGAACAATGTGAGCGCACCGCGTAGCGTTGTTCAGAATGTTGTTGAAAAAGACGAAGGGGTTGTGTTCCGGGGTGTATGGGCCGTTGGAGTTTATGTCGCAGCCGATTGAGAGCGCTTGATTTTCCATGTAAGCCTTCCAAGTCAGGCCCTTCGCTTCAAGCCGGTCGACAAGGTTCACGTGATTCGATCGTGCGCATGGAAAAGCGACACAACCGTAGATGTCTCCTCCGAGCAGAGCAATATAGTCGGCCTGGCTAAAGTGGGACACTCCTACATACTGGGACCCTATCGAATAGTTGTTCGCGAGTCCCGCAAGGTAGGGGGCACCGTTAGCGCTCGAACAAGGCGGTGGGCTGCGGGCGCAAATCTGGTTTATGCCATGGTCTTCCATTACGATTATGACAACGTTGTCAAAGAGTGACCCCGAAGGTGGTGATGCTTGGGAGATGGCTACAGGTTGAACGGAATTATCTGGGCTTGCTGTAGACTGATTGCCTATTTGTGAGAGAGCGGCCACGCCCAGCGCCACTGTTAGGAGTACTATTGCCAGGCGGATCCTTTTGTTATTCTCTGTTGAGAACTTGCTTCTCCTCTCCACGTCGCACGTCTGGTCAGCTCAACGTACAGACGTTGAAGTCTTGCCGGATTATTTTCTTGAGGTAAGCCAACCGAGTTGCCAATGTGAAATTGCGAAACCGCACAATGACTCTGGAAAATCTTGTTATCTTGATCACGATGAGTGTGAGAGGTTTCCTAGTATAAAGCTTTACGGCATTCTAATTATATCCAGAGCGATCCGAATCGACCCCGGAACGTTTGGTAGATCGATGCGATTATTTGCCTGGTCCTTTGATCCATCCCTGGATACCCAGTCCGCGATCCTTCTGTGAAGCTAGCCGCATCTCCACCAGCAGTGAATTGAACCTCTTGTCTGAGCGGAGGGAATCAAACCTTGGTTCAACTCTAGCCCAGGCTAGCCAGCTTGAGCGTTCTTGGAAGGCTCTCTCTAGCCACGTGAACGCTTGGTCTTTGTCTCCGAGGCCGACATGGATCATTGAGATCCAGTATGAAGGGACATACTGATGCTTCGACCTCTCCGTCAGCTTTTCAAGAATTTTCTTCGCTTCGTCTCTCTTCCCGGCTGTGCCGTTTGCATGGCCGAGCATCGCAAGCGAGATTGTACTTTCTCCTGACATCCTAACGGCTTGGGCTAGTTCCGTTATGGCTTCTTTGTACATTCTCTTTTGGAGGTAGGGTCTTCCGAACCATAGACGTGCCTGGACGAAGTTGGGGTTCAGCTTGATCGTGTTTCTATACTGTTCGATGGCACGGTCATATTGACGGCTAAGGTACAGAACATGTCCGATTCCCGTGTTTATCGAGAGTGATAGGGGATCCAGGGCACCAGCGTAGCTCATTTCTGATAAGGCCTCTTCGAAGCGTCCTTGAGATTTCAGAAAATCCCCGTAGAATTGGTGGGCGGGTGCGTAGCTGGGGTTGAGCTCTATTGCTCGTTTGAATTCTCTTTCGGCGCCTTCCCAGTCCCAGTCGTACTGGAACATCACAACTCCCAATGAGGTGTGTGCTTCGGCGAGCCTGTTGTCGATTTCTAGCGCCTTTTCAGCAGCGGTTCTGGCTTTCGGAAACGCCTCTTTCGGGGGCACAAATTCGAGCAGCGCTAGAACAGCATAGGAATCGGCTACTCCAGTGTAAGCGAGTGCATATTGAGGATCTTTCTCCAGAGCTTTTTCGAATCGTTCAATCGCTTTTCTCAGGCCTTCCTCTGTTCTCGTGTTTAGGAAGTGGCGGCCTTCGAGGTAGAGTGCGTATGCTTCTTTGTTGTCTGTTGCTTTCTTGCCGAGGCTAAGTTTCTCGGCCTTTTTGATCTCGATCTCTAACGCGTCGGCTACTTTCTGAGCGATCTCGCTCTGGACCGCGAAAATATCTTCTAGATCTCTGTCATATTTTTCAGACCAAAGTTGTTCTTCTGTTTCGGGATCTGCTAGTTGTACTGCGATTCTGATCTTGTTTCCGGCTTTTCGTACGCTTCCTTCGAGGATGGAGGAGACGTTGAGTTCTTTGCCGATCTCGCCGATGGGTTTCTTGGAGTCCTTGTACCTCATTACAGAGGTTCGCGCTATTACTCTTAGATCGGCGATTTTCGAGAGCGCTGAGATCAGTTCTTCGGTCATACCGTCTGCGAAGATTTCATCCTTGGCGTCCTGGCTCATGTTGGTTAGTGGAAGGACCGCTATTCTGCGGCTGCCCGTTTCTTGTTGTGGCCCCGTTGGATGTCCCTCCGCTCTTTGGTTGAGTGGCTGGTGAACGTGAGCTTTGAGCCTTAGGCTTGGGAGACTTCTCCCTTAAGACGTGGGTGCTATTTCGAAGGTATTGAGATTGATGTTTGGCAATTAGGACAGCTGAAAAAGTGGGCTTCCGCGTAACCTTCCTTTCTCCTTAGCTTTTTTTTCCGTTAACTATTGTGTGACCCCGGGGGGGTCTGTTTTTCCTGCGCCGCGCCCTTCGTCGCCAGAGATTCACCCAGACGCGAAATCTCCTATTATCAGCCCTGATCTCGAATCTGGCGCCCTGGTCCCTATACTGCCCAGCGACCCTTCTTGACACAGCGACAAACCGACTAGATTCGCCCTGGCACCTAAGGCTGGATTGTGCCCTGAATCGCCTGTCTCGCCGATTATCCCTGCCGGACAGGAAATGGTTTCAGTAAAATAGGGGGTCTTTGCGATCGATGCTCGCGCCCCAAGAGTAGGTGTCTCGGATCCTTGGGAAAGTAAGACTGGGCGGTTCTGTGTAGAAGTGGTGGAGTTCGGTTAGTCTTCTTCGCGTGGCGACTTTTTCTTGTAGCCGTCAGCCGGCTTGTCACCAGGTTTCTCTTTCGTCTCTTCGATCGGTGAAACGAGCGGGGTGGTTGTTTCAGAGGATTTCAAATCCACGGTTGAGGTTTCAGGCTTATCGATAATGATAGGCGCAGTAACCTGCTTTTGCTCCGAGACACCGGAAAGCTGTTCCTTGATCAATGGCTTACTTGGAAAGGTTGGACGAACGATAGGACGAGGCGCCTGTCTTCCTGGAGAGGGTTTTTGGGTCATCGGGCCAACGATCACGCTTGGAGGCGTCATTCTCGGGGCTGGAACGGGAATGTAGGGCTGCTTGAGCCCTTGATCGGGAGTAATACGAGCAGCCTTTTTCGACCCCGCAGGAGTCAGAACACCCGTAGACTCTCCAACGTACTTCGGACTGTCCTCCCAGGCAGAAGAGGATGTGACAACCATTGGTTTCTCGGAGAACCTGTCGCCAGAGTCCCTACTTGACATTGACGATTTTTCTGAGATAACCAAAGGCGGACTCGGTGGTGGAGGCATCGGAGGCCTCGCTTCTATTCTGGGCGGCGGAATCCCGGTCTCACCCTGGAAAGGCGTTTCAGATGCGCTCCGACCCCGAAGCTTCGGCGCTGGCGGACCAGCCTCTAGCGGCGTCCTGAACGCTTTCTCCCATGACCCAGGATTCGGCTCTCCAGGCGGTGAGGTCATGGCTGCTGCGAAGCTGGGGGCCGGAAGACCCGGAACCGAGATGCTTGCGGTAGACGTTGACCGGAGCGAAGGGACCTTGTCTACTCTGAGCTCCGCAACCTGCGCCTCGAGAACCAGGTTTCGTTTCATCAGGTTCTCCAGCATCTGCAAAGCCCTCTCCAACCGGATACCCGGTCGAAGCCCACGGTGGAACTTGAAGGCCAATGTGATCGCGAAAGTCGCGATAATTACCATGACCGCAATATCGACAGTAGTAAAAGCGAGCTGCGGAAACCTTGTCAGCTGATCACCGAGCCCCGCGCTTACCGAGGGATTGTTGGCGTATACGAGGAAGATCCAGTAGGAAAGCCAGCCGACCAATGCGGTTTCTATGGCCACGAGCTTGATCAATAGCCTTCTCATCTAGACACTTCCAATGCCCGAGACGATTGTGTTACTCATGTGATCGAACAGCCTAATCCTTGCTGTAACCCGCTGATACCCCGCAAGGTCTCTACCTGCTTTCCCCGACTCCCCGATCCTTCTTCAGCGTCTTCAATATCGTATCAAGCGCAGTATCCCAATCCATCTCTCCACCAGGAGAGCCCTGCTCACCAGCCTTGTTCTCTGTCTCCCGTGGCTCCTCCGAGCCCCGTGGTTGAGACGTGCGAGGCGGAGACCCAAAGAGATCCTTGTCCTGCGAACCGCCACCGGCATCTCCCTTCTCAGCCGGCTTAGGCGGGCTCCAAGGGTGAGGCAACGGCCCGCCGGGAGACTGCACCGGTCGACCCTGCGGAGGCGGCCCAGGAGGACGAGGCTGATCGGACCTGAAAGACGGCGCAACCCCAACTGGACCAGGTTGTCCAGGTCGACCTGGAGGATAACCAAGCGGCCGAGGACCCTGCCCAGGCGGAAACTGTGGCCGTTGCCCCGGAGGTCCAGGAGCAGGACCCGAGCCAGGCCGAGGTGGGCCTCCTTGAGGAGGAGGACGAGGCCCAACTCCTTGACTCGGCGGAGGAGCCCACTTCTGAGGAGCCGCAAGCCCTGGCTTGGGAACTGGATCAGTCCACTGGTTTCCCCGTTGATCAGGAGCAACCCATTTCGAGACCGGAAACGGAGTCTGAGACGCCTGCGGAGGCTTCGGAACCTGCCCAACAGGACCACCAAAACCTGGAGATTCAGACCCTGTCTTCTGGTCAACAGGGCTCGGCCTTGGAAAGACGTTTCCAGCGTCCGGACGCCGCTCGACAGGTTGATCTGGCTCAGGCTTCCACTGCGATGGAAAACTCATCCGCGACGGCTCAGGCGGAATCCTATTCACTGGACCACCACCCTCGCCCCGAACTGGCGCAGACGGAGGAGGAACAGAAGGCATAGGCCTTGCTGTTTGCTCCGGCCTGTACTGGTCCCTCAGCGTCGAGTTCAAGATCGAAGTCGAAGGCTGAGTAATCTGGTCCAGTCTTTGAGATGTCGAAATCGAGGTAGCATTCTTGGAGGAAACGGCCATTGAGGACGGAACCGTACCGCGCGTCCCACCTCCTGTAGAAGGCGAGCTCTTGGGCAACGGCGGAACAGCATATGCAGTGTGCCGGGAAACCTGACCTGGAGGAGGTCCGGTCGGCATGATCTTGCCTTGAGGAGATGCGAGGCTTCCAGGCGTCTGTACAGGCCCGCTCGACTTGAACAGTCTAGCCTTCTCTAGTCTTCCGGTCTCGTCTCCTCCGTGTCTTCTCTTCAAGAGAAGATATCCGAGACTAGAGCCGCCACCGAGGCCTGCCGTGAGAACTATGAACGGATAGACCGGTCCGAGAGTAGCGTCAACATAAGAGTGGAAGTATACATCGTAGAAGTACTGGTTAACAAGCCAGAGGCTCAAGATCACGTTCACCGCGAACGATGCGATCGTGGTTATGCCTAGTTTCCTCATCAATAATCATCCTCAACCTTCTTTCTCTTCAGCCTAGTTGGCCTCAAACCAGTCCTAACACTGGAAACCAGTCTCATGAATCCGTAGGCTGAAGCGGCCATCAGTACACCGACCAGGAAGACTGGATTAAACGAGCCGAAGTACTGCTGCTCGTATACATTGTAAAAGTACTCCACGATCAACCATGTACCAAAGAAGAGCACGATGAAGTACTCGAGCAGAGAGGTAAGGAGAGCGGTCTCGTAGACCCCGACCCCTGTAGACTCCTCGCTAGGCCAGCCCAACAAATTTTCTACGTACCTCCTGCTATTGCTCTTCCTGGGTTGGGCCTCCTCTCCCTCAACCCCCAATAATCCTCAACGCAACAGCACAACCAACAAAACTCACATTAAGGGTGTTGTAACCCGTTCTGTCAACTCCTCGGTTGCTGGAGAGTCCTCACTTTCTCAGACAGTCCCACTCATTAGCAATGGCAAGCATTCCGCGGGATCGTTGTGGAAAGGATTACAGGGATACGGCGCCTCTACCGGAGGGGCAACGGCCAGACCAGATACTATCGTGCCCAATTGAACTCTTGGAGTTATCATGAGCTAGACAAGCAATTATCCTACAAGGCCTCCTGGAATGGACTCCCGGTATTTCATGTGAATCCGAAGGGAACAAGTAGCAAGTGCTCGGCATGCGGAGACCAAATGGTGTTCTCCAAGGAGAGCAGAACGCTACGATGCTCCACGTGCAGCCTTGTTATTGATAGGGACGTGAATGCTGCACGGAACATATTATCCGCAGGGCTGGGGTTCGGCCTGAAGGGACCGTCAAACGAAGTAGTGAAGGGGAACCCAATGACTATGGCAATCCCTGGAGTCGATGACGGCCAGTCAAGCTTCGAAAAAGCTCCGACTGAGCGACTGAAGACTTGACAGAACCTAACCTGCGAAACCGGAATGGAAGTACATTAGACTCTCCGATCATCATTAGGTTCGGAACAGTCTCAGCTCTAAATCAGACCCGCTCCCAATTTGCAGTTTAAATAATCTCGAACCAGATTCCAATATCATACTAATCGAGTGAGACTGTAATGACTCAGGAAGCCGTCCGGAAATACGAGGTTGTAGAAGACCTACCGGGCGTCGGACCATCAACAGTAGAGAAACTGAAAGAACTTGGCTTTCACACAATCGAGAGCTTAGCAACAGCCACAGTGAGAGAACTTGTTCCCGCTGGAATAGGAGAGAAACAAGCCGCAAAAATCATCGCAGAAGCCAGAGACAGCATCTCGCTCTCCTTCGTCAGAGCCGACGAACTCATGAAGATGAAAGCGAACGTGCGCCGCCTTACAACCGGGAGCAAAGCGGTCGACGGATTGATTGGCGGTGGACTCGAGTCGCAGACCATCACAGAATTCTATGGGGAATATGGCGTTGGCAAGTCCATCCTCTGCCACCAGCTAGCGATCAACGTCCAACTACCAGTTGACAAAGGTGGCCTGGATGGAGGAGCCCTGTACCTTGACACGGAACAAACATTCCGTCCAGAATGGATCGTGCGAATGGCAAATACAGCAGGGCTGGAGGCCACAGACGTGGCCCAGAAGATCATCTATTCAGAAGCTTACAACTCCGACCACCAGATACTACTCCTGGAGAAAGCAGACCAAATCATCAAAGACAACAACATCCGCCTCATCATCATCGACTCGCTAACATCCCACTTCAGAAGCGAATACATCGGCAGAGAAATGCTCGCGGAGAGACAACAACGTCTCAACAACCACATGCACCGTCTTATCCGGCTCGCGCGCGGGTTCAACGCTGTCGCCGTAGTCACCAACCAAGTTATGTCGAAACCCGACCAGTTCTTCGCCAACTCCGTAGACGCTGTAGGCGGACACATCGTAGCCCATACAAGCCACACAAGAGTATTCCTCCGCAGAGCTGCCACCGGCCCCATACGGATAGCACGGCTTGTCTCAAGCCCATACCTGCCTGAGGGCGAAAGAATCTTCAAAGTCACAGAAGGAGGAATAGTCGATGTCTCAGAAGAAGACGAGACCAAACGACGTCGATAATCGAGGGCCGAAAATGATTCCGCAACTCCCAGTGAACAAGTTTCTCGAACACGTAGAAGCAAGAGCCTGGACCGACGCAGAGAAAGAGCTCGACGTAATACGACAGAAATCGGACAACACCCAATGGTCAAGAGGATACGTCAAAGCCCTTGAAGGATTGATGCTCACATACCGCAACAACGATGACAAGTACATCTTCCTACCAAAAATCCTAGCCAACAGAACAGAAGACGCTATCAACAATCTCAAGAAAGAATTCTCTGAATTCGCCGCCAACGAACTGCACGGCGAATACGATCGAGGGTACTTCAAAGCTCTAGACGACTACTTCACATTGCTAGCCGACATGAAAAACCAGCAACTCCCTACGCTGGCTGCTCCACCCCAGCAAGCTACCCTTGACCAATCGACAACTAGTACGGACCAGGGTGAATGATCGTGTTCAACAGAATCGTCGTGAAGAGGAACCAGATAATATAGCTGCCAATTCCCAGGGTGATGTGCTTGTTGGGCCCTTTCAATTCTGGCGGGCCATATCGGAAAACGTATTTGACCAGGAAAACAGAGATCGCATAGATTCCGATTCCCATACTAATTGCAGAGGCCGTCCCCTCCAAAAGGCTCGGTCCACTAAGACCCAATGCGTTGTACAGCACTCCCGCCAAGACGGCAAGCCCGAGACGCGTCCAGTACACGAGTGTAGGAGGTGAGATCGAGCGGGTTTTCTGAGGCTCAGAGGGTTCAAGAGTCAGATGTGACCCCGGAGCCGCCGCCAACAACGATCGAGCACAACTCAACCGCGCCGCAGATAATGTTTGCTAGGCTCGCGCTCTGCTAACTCTTCGTCGGATTGAGAGTGCTAGTTCACTCTCAATCTCTCCGGATGACAACTGGCTCCAGTTAAGTTCGCCATCCTCTATGCAATGTTTGACTAGAAACCACATTCAATTATCCTGGCGTGGTCGAGGTGCTAGCGGTGAAAGCGGTCAGACACAGAAATCAAGCATCGCCCGATCTCCTGCGGCTCTTGGATGAGTTCAGACGTATGGTGAACGTCTGCATCGCGATCGGAGTGGAAGAGAATGTTTCCAGTCTCAAGACTCTCTCGTTGAAATCGTATCATCGTCTCAATCGTGACACCCTCAGTTACTATAGGCTCTGCGCGATCAGCACGGCCACAGGGATACTCCATAACCATCAAAAGGCCAAGAAAAGGAATCCTCAAACAGCTAGCCCATATGCTAAGAAGCTGATGCTGAAAACATGCTACGGGTTCATGATAGAGGGCGATCTTCTCCGACTTCCGGTCAAACCAAGACAATACGTCCATCTCAAGCTCAACAATCACACTCAACGCACCCTCTCTGGGCTCAATGTTCACTCGGTCACGCTGACCACCGACTCGCTAAGCATATCCTACTCGAAGGAGATAGTTGAGCTCAAGCCGGAAGGATACGTTGGTGTTGACCGTAACCTGGACAATGTGACAGCCGCAACAACCGACGGGACGGTCAAAAACATTCGACCTGTCAAAAGCGACCAGGATCAAATCGATCTACCGGTTTGTCAACAGCCGGTTCAAGAGAAACGATACTAGAATGAGAACTCGAATCTTCTCCAAGTATGGAGAGAGACAGCGCAACCGTGTTCAATCAATGCTCCACAACGTATCCAAGAGAATAGTTGACGAGGCCAAGACCAGACGATATGGAATAGTCATGGAGAAACTAACTGGGATTAGCCTATCGTAAGCGTAATGGGCAGAGCGGAAACTATCAGGCGAGAATGAACAGCTGGAGCTACGGAGAGCTGCAACGACAGATAGAATACAAGGCACGATGGGAAGGTGTGAAGATAGTCCATGTCTCTGCTAGGAACACTTCCAAGCGGTGCTCAATATGCGGGTACAAGACCCTAGAGAGCACCCAGCGACAACTATGGTGTCCACACTGTGGTGCTATCCTAGACAGGGACGAGAACGCGGCTAGGAATATAGCTGCGGGAGGGCTGAGGTTCAGCCCCAACAGGCCCCCAGGTGAAGCGATGCTAGAGAAACGGGAACCGGAGAACGCGACCCTAATCCTCAAAGTCGATGGAGGCAAGCTGAGTCAACAAGCAAATACCACAATCGACTCGACGAAGACTCAGCAGAACCCATGAAGATTTTATAGAGGCGAGGGAGGGCTGGTCTTGCATTGTCTGTTCATGAGACGGAGCCAGACATTCTTGTGCGTGACATAATGTCACGGCCCCCGATCACGGCCAAGGAGAACGAGACTGTTGCCGGAGTGTCGAAACTTATGGGCAAACATGACATCGGTTGCGTAATCATCGTCGACAAGGCCGGAAACCCGGCAGGAATAATCACGGAGAGAGACATTGTCCAGAGAGTGGCTGCGAGAAACGTTCTCCCTTCCGAACTGAAGGTTGGTCAGACAATGTCGAAGCCGGTGGCGACCATCAGCCCAAGAGCTACCGTCAACGAAGCCGCAAAAATCATGAACCACCGAAAGATTCGGCGACTCGCGGTAATGGATGAAGGAAAACTAGTGGGAATCGTGACCATGAAAGACATCCTTCAAGTAACGCCGGCCATAATCGATCTAGCCTCCGAAAAGAGTCGAGCTGGACTAGAGAGCCCGCGGACACGACCCACACTTGGAGGATACTGCGATGAATGCGAAACGTGGTCGGACAACCTCGTCCAGAAAGACGGCACGTTCCTTTGCTCAGATTGCTCTAGGGATCTTGAACAACCTGAAGAGCCCTGAAAGCAAAGAGACATCAGGTCTGCCCAGCCTACTGATTCGAGACGCTCACATCTGGACCAAGAACGACATCACTAGAGGCTCAGTCCTCATTGAGCATGGCAGGATTCAGAGGATAGCGCGAAAGATTGCAGAACGAGCTGACGAAGAGATTCCAGCCCGGCGACTACTAGTAATCCCAGGTCTAATTGACGGTCATGTCCACCTACGCGACATGAAGCTCTCCTACAAAGAAGACTTCACAACCGGAACAGCAGCCGCTGCCGCAGGCGGGTTCACCTCAGTCATAGATATGCCGAATTCTCTTCCGCCAACCGACTCAGCCGAGCGTCTCGTAGAAAGAGCGAGGCGAGCTTCGAGAAAAATTCTAGTTAATGTAGGATTCCACGCGGCTGCGCTCGACGATTATGATGAAGTGAGCGCTATGAAAGCAGCTGGAGCTCTCTCGATGAAACTCTACCTGCCCAATCCCATCGCCCCCCTGGACGTCGACGATGACAAAGTGGTGGTTCGGGTCTTGAGCGCTGCGAAGCGAGCTCCTCTTCTCCTAACCGTACATGCGGAGGACCTGACCAAACTTCCAAGGACTAGAGAGATCGAGACCTTCGCAGAACTTGTCCGACTACGTCGCGGAAGCGCGGAAACGAGTGCTGTGAGACGGATCCTAAGATTGCAGAGACGGATTGGCTGTCGCGTCCATTTCTGCCACGTTAGTCTTAGGTCTACCTTGTCCGCGATTTCGAGTCGATCTTCAAGCAGTTTGTCTTCTGAGGTCACCCCTCATCACACTCTACTCTCCGAGGATCGTGTGAAGATGCTCCGCTGGAAGGCGTGGATGGTGCCGCCTCTAAGATCACCCAAGGATACTCGCCAGTTGTTTCAAGCGATGAAGATGGGCATCCCAACGATCATGGCTACTGATCATGCCCCCCACACGATCAGGGAAAAAGCGCGACCGCCTCGAAAGAGCTCACCCGGAATACCAGGCCTCGAGACCGCTTTACCTTTGATGTTGACCATGGTCAATAAAGGAAAGCTGTCCCTCGGACGATTAGTCTCGCTCCTCTCGACCAATCCCGCGAAGATCTTTCATCTTCGATCGAAGGGAAGACTTGAGACGGGAGCCGATGGCGACCTTGTCCTGGTCGATCCGAAAAAAAGAGGAGTGATTGATCCCGCGAAGTTCTTTTCGAGGGCTCACTACTCTCCCTTTGAGGGCTGGAAGACGCAAGGCGCAGTTCACACCACCATCGTGAATGGGTCGGTTGTCTACCGCGAGGGAGAGATCCTAGGAAAGCCTGGCGCCGGAAGAGTTCTGAAAGCCGAAGTGCATGAATGAGATTTCTTGTTGACGGAATGCTAGGCGGACTGGCAAGGTGGTTGCGGATACTAGGATACGAAGTAAGATACGATGCGAGCGGGAAAGACAACGACCTTCTAACAATCGCTGGCGAGGAGAACATGGTCCTACTAACGAGAGACGAAGAACTGTACCAGCGGGCTGTGGCGAAGAAGATAGTGTCGGCTCTCGTGGTGGGTGAAACGGAGGAAGAGAGATTGGCCCAGATGTCCAGCACTTTCGGAGTGCGCCTGGAGACTAACGTGGAAGAAACTAGATGTCCAGAGTGCGGATCCAGTCTAATGCAAAAGTCAAGGAGTGACCTAGCCGGCGAGGTCCCCAAAGAAAGCCTCAAACTATACAACCAATTTTGGAAATGCAGCAACCAGAATTGTGGAAAAGTGTACTGGGTCGGCAGCCACTGGAAAAACATACGTCGAACCCTAGAAGAGGCAACAAGGCTCGCAAGGTTGAAACAATGATGGAAGCATTGTCGACGGAGGACGGAACGAAACTCGTGGCGACAGCGCGTCAAGCAATCGCTGATCATCTCGGAGGGAGAAACACCGACCCAACCTCCGGGGAAGGCATAGTGGTAAGCGTCGCGAGAGGAGTGTTCGTTACATTACTTGACGAAATGACGAGCCGAGGGATGCGAGGGTGCATTGGCAACCCGTTCCCGAAGGCGTCTTTGCTTTCCGAGACAGCGCGTTGCGCGGTGGAAGCGGCCACAACGGATCCGAGATTTGACCCCGTGCGACTTGCCGAGTTCCAACAGAGGATTACAGTGGAAGTGACAGTGCTCTCGCCTCTCGAACATATCGTAGTAGAGAGTCCGCTGGATCTACCCTTGAACATCGAGATTGGACGGGACGGTCTATTTGTAGATGGGCTTGGATCCAGAGGGCTACTCTTGCCCCAAGTCGCGGTGGACGAGGGCTTCGATCCGGAGGAATTTCTAAACCAGTGTTGTTTGAAGGCAGGGCTAATGCCGGATGCTTGGCTGACTCGTGACGTGAGGGTTGCTCGGTTTCAAGGGCAGATCTTTTCAGAGGAAGGACCTAGAGGGCGCGTATTCGAAAGGAAACTAAGAGTGGCAGGATCTAGGGGTTGAGATTGTACATTGGGCCATGCGGGCTCGGCCTGGGCCATATCACGCGGTGCGACGCGATTGCCCGTGAGTTCTCAAACGAGGGCGTCCAGGTCCTCTTCTCGTCATACCTTGATGCCCTGGATTATCTGAAGCGTTCCGGGCTCACCTACTTCAGCGCGATACCCCTGTCTTTTCGAACCAGGGAAGATGGGACGATTGATCCGAAGATGACGATGAGCCAGAACGGTGTAACAGTCGGATTGTGGGGTTTCATACGCCAACTGATAGGAGAAGTACAGCAGATCTCTGCGTTCAATCCCGACGTCGTGATATCGGACACGAGGATCTCGACCCTTGTGGCCGCGTTCGTCATGCGAAAGCCGAGAATCCTGATCCTCAACCAATACTCCGTGCAGATGCCCAAGGATAACAGAAAGCACAGGTTCGCTGACAGACCAGTGCTTTTCGCGGGAAAGATCATCTGGAAGTATATCTCAGCAATGCTGGAGCTGGCGTGGGGCGTAAGCGATCTGATCATTGTTCCCGACCTCAAAGCACCGTACACAATTTCCAGATACAATCTTGCGATTCCGCCTGGAATCAGGAGAAAAGTTCGGCTAGTCGGGCCCCTAACCCCACCCAAGCTCAAACCTACGAACGACGCAGCAAATGTTAGTAGATCTCGGCCTTTGGTCTTTGCTTGTGTTAGTGGACCCGCGACCGACCGGAAATATCTCGTGAACAAACTGACAGAGATCCTCAAGGGTTTCCCCGGTGACTACGAGCTGATTCTGAGTTGTGGCGATCCGAACGGATCGTGTGGTGGAAAGAGAGTCGAAAATCTTGTTGTTCACGAGTGGATGACTGAGCAGTCATACTGGAGGACCTTCGAGCGCGCAGATGTGATTGTGTCACGGGCAGGACATGAGACAATCATGAAAGCGGTATCAGAGGGGAAGCCTCTGGTGTTGATTCCTCCACCGAACCACACGGAACAGGCGAACAATGCGAAGCGGGCGGAGGAACTAGGAGTAGCGGTTGTGCTAGATCAATCTAGACTAGATGCGGCAGAGCTAGCTGGAGCGATCTCGAGAACTCTGAGGGATAACAGGGAGAGTGTAGTGAGGCTGAGCGAAACTTTGGGTTCGGAAAGTGGTATTCGGGCAGTAATTGGGGCCGTCTCCCAGCTGGTATCACCGGTTAGGTAGGGCCATTCGTAATCCTTTTGCCGCGGGGACTGGTTACAATACGGGTAAGAGAGATTTTCGTGTCTCAACAGGAAGATTTGAGCAACCTCAAGAGCCTAGTCGGGGCGGAGAACGTTCTGGCTGAGTGCGCAGGGGTGAACTATACCGTCTACGTGACGGACTCGAGGTTGCTGGTGGGGAAGAGATTTTCGACCGGAGAAAAGTTCGTAAACGTTCCCCATGCCGACGTGAGCACTCTAGAGCTGATTACCAAGAGTTTGATCCCGCCATTGACATATGCTGTTCTTGGAGCAATAGCTGTGTTTCTTGTATGGTGGTTTCCGGGTCAGGCAAGGCTTAGCCTGCCTCAAGCACCCTTTGACCTGTTACTGATCGGTACTTTCGCCGTGTTCCTAGCGGCGATCGTGGCCACTTGGTGGAGGAGAAGGGTCGCGGTGTTGAGGATCGGGATCTCCGGAACTAGGGACCCAATCACAGTGAGGCTTGTCCCAGCCTCGAAGGCCGAAGGCGTGTTCAAAGCCCTGAAGGGCTAACCTGTATTTTCACAAAGGGGCCGTATGAGCATGTTCACCGAACGGGCACTAGCGCCATAGGCCAGGGTCCGAGGCATGGAGGCGTCACGGAGGAAGGAAGGATGGCGGGAGTGGGTGAGCGTAGGAAACTCGGCGCTTCACGAAGGGTGGGGCGCGGGAAAAACAGACCCCCCCCGGGGGTCACATAATAGTTAACAGGAAAAAATGGTTAGCGGAAAGGAGTAGTCACGAGAAACAGAATTATCGGAAAAGGGAACTTTTGCTTGCTTAGGGAGCTACGGGAACAAAGAGATCACTAGGCGAATGATGGAAGGAGCGTGTTCGAGCTAGGCTCGAGGGCCCTTTTTCAGGTTGAATCAAATGCATAGAGTGATTAATGGCTCTCGCGTCCAAGCGCGTCGGCGTCTTGAGTCGAGAGATTAAGCTTGGCGACCGGGTCCTGCTCTATCAGGACGCAAGGCGCAAGTGGATTGCAAAGGTGGAGCCGGGAAGGTTTCACACGCACAGGGGCTATTTCGAGCTGGCAGAGCTTGTGGGCAAAGAATATGGTGGGTCTATTCGGACGAGCATGGGCCAGAACCTGGCAGTATTCAGGCCACGAGCTCTCGATGTCGTCGAATCGTTTGACCGTCCAACACAAATCTTGTATCCGAAAGATATCGGGTACGCCCTGTTTCAGCTGGGCATCGGAAACGGGAATAGGGTGTTGGAAGTTGGGACTGGAAGCGGCGCTCTCACATCTGCCTTGGCCCGGGGGATCGCTCCGGACGGTCAAGTGTTCACTTACGAGATGCGACCGGAGTTCTTGCGAGCGGCGAAGGCGAACGTCGACAAGGCAGGATTTGGCTCGCTGGTGACTTTTCATAACAAAGACCCGACTGAGGGATTTGACGAAACCGGCGTAGACGCAGTAGTCGTCGACCTTGGAGACCCATGGAGGATGGTGAAAGCCGCTTACGGGGCGCTAGTTGGAGGGGGATTGCTTGCAGGCTTCACCCCCACGATAAACCAGCTTGAGAAGCTCGCGGTAGCACTCCGAGAAGGAGGCTTCATGATCCTTGAAGCTGTAGAACTGCTAATGCGGGAGTTCAAGACGGAGGCGGGAAAAGTAAGACCGGAGACTCGGATGATAGGACACACAGCATACGTGACAATCGCCCGGAAGCTCCTTCCAACCGCTGAAGCCTGAATCATCTATATACGGGACCATCGAGGAAGAGAGCAGCAGTTGGTGCGATAGCACGGGCACTAAGACAACGATCGCAGGAACGGAAATACATGACATTCTAAGGGGCCTAATGGTCGTGATTGCAGGCGCGCTGCTAATCCTGCCTGCGTACATTAACTACGAATCGTGGCACCGACTCAACTTCGACATCACCGTGTCAATGTCGATCAGCCTCATCTCCTTCACCCTAGGAATACTCATCTTCATCCTAGTTGTGGGCAAGGAAAGAATAGAGGGAACAAAGAAACCATAATCATCAACGCAAGACTCGCGATCGTCAGCTCGGTCAATACTCTTATCTTCGTCCCGAGTTTCCGGGACAACTAGACATGAAGCAGTACGACTTGATTACGATAGGTACAGGGTCGGCGATGAACATTGTGGACGCGATGATCCAGGAGAACCCGAACATTCGGGTCGCGGTGATAGACAAGGACGAGCCCGGAGGAATATGCCTGACACGTGGCTGCATTCCTTCGAAGATATTGCTGTACCCCGCAGAACTGGTTAGAACAATCGAGAAGGCACGTGAGCTCGGAGTGGACGCGAAGATCGCTAACATCAATTTCCAGACGGTTATGGAGCGAATGCGGACTCTCATCTACCGGGACATCGATCAGATAAGGGAGGGTCTGTCCAGCTCGAAGAACATCGACTACTACCACGCTCCAGCAGAGTTCATCTCGCCGTACACCTTGAGAGTTGATGGAACCGAGATTACCTCCAAGATGATTTTCCTCTGCATCGGATCAAAGATCAATATCCCATCCATCAAAGGGCTTGACAAGATCAAGTACCACACGAGCGACACCGTCCTCAAACTGACGAAGCTGCCGGAGAGCATCGCGATCGTCGGGGGAGGCTACATCGCCGCAGAATATGGCCACTTTTTCTCAAGCATGGGATCGAAAGTCGTTATTATCGGGAGAAACCCACAGTTCCTACCTGATGAGGAGCCAGAAGTCTCGGCACTGGCGAAAAAAGACCTGGAACGGCATATCACGATCCTGACGAACCAGGAGGTTAGGGAAGCCAGAGAAATTGGAGATCAGAAGGAGCTTATAGCGGTAGACCGGAAATCCGGAAAGACTTCGACCATTGCTGCCAAGGAGATCATGGTCGCAACTGGAAGAGGGCCGATCACCGACATTCTCCACCCAGAAAAAGCAGGAATCGAGCTCACCAAGGAAGGCTGGATAGAAGTGAACGAGTACCTGGAAACCACTCAGCCAAACATATGGGCTCTTGGGGATGCTGATGGAAAATATCCGTTCAAACACGTTGCAAATTATGAGTCGAAGATCGTCTACTACAACGCAATACTGAAAAAGAAGGTCAAAGCTGACTATCACGCAATTCCACACGCAGTCTTCACGTACCCGGAGATTGCGAGCGTCGGGCTAGGGGAGAAAGAAGCAGTCGAGACATATGGACCCGACAAGGTCCTTATCGGGTTCCAGAAGTACGAGGATACTGCCAAGGGCGAAGCGATGAACGTGAAGGAGTACTTCGTCAAGGTCATTGTCGAGGCAGAAACTACGAGAATTCTCGGAGCGCACATCATCGGACCGTACGCATCTATCCTCATACACGAGATTATTCCCATAATGTATGCGGGGAACGGATCCTACGAGCCGATAAGCGACTCAATCCACATTCACCCAGCCCTAAGCGAGGTCGTGGATAGGGCGTTCCAGTCACTCGTGCCCGCAGAACACTACCAGCACATGAAACAGCATTCACACGAACTCGTAACCGCATAACCGTCCAATTTCCCCGGAGAAGAGATTCGCCCATTTTCAGCCCTGTTTTCGAATCTGGTGCCTTGTCCCTAAACTGCATAGCAACTCGTTCTTGACGACTCATTAAAACGCCGTGCGATCCAAGCCCGGACTGTGCCCTGAATCGCATGTCTCGCGCATAATCACTGCCAGACGGCAAATCTTCTAGGCAAGAGGGGGGGTCTTGCACAGCGCACCTCGCGACGCGAGAGTAGTCAATCCGAGTCTTTTGAGGTAAGGAGCCCAGCCACAAACAAGAATATACCTGCCTTCGCCCGTCGGGCGGGGAACAGGCTTGCGCATTAGCGCGGTAATACCGGTCTATAACGAGGCGGAGGTCATAGACGAGTTCTCCGCCAGACTGGTATCCGCGCTTGAGAAGATCGACCCCGACTACGAGGCCATATTCGTTGTCGAGGGAACAGACGCAACACTCGAAAAACTGACCACTCTCTCCAAAGAAAACCCTCGGATAAAAGTCCACTACAGCCAAGAAAGACTGGGCCTAGGAAAAGCAATGAAGAAGGGATTCGGACTCATCGATGACCATACAGACTATATCGTCACGATGGACGCGGACCTAAACCACCAACCCGAAGAAATACAGATCCTAGTAACCGCGGCTAAGGACGTAGACATTGTCGTCGGAAGCCGGAACACCAACAAAGGAATGGTCGAAGAACTACCACTGGTCAAGCGGATCATAAGCGGCTCGACCAACTGGACCATGCGGAAGATCTTCCACATACCTTCCAACGACGTCACCTCAGGATTCAGGATCTACAGCTGCAAAGCAGTCGAATCGCTACGGGACCAGATGGTAGCCAAGAACTTCGAGGTCCAACCAGAACTCCTCATCCGCGCTAGAAAGCAAGGTATGCCAATCACCGACGTTCCGATCACGTTCCTCCGGAGACCGCGAGGAACAAGTAAGCTCAGCTTCGTTAAAAGCGGAATCGGATACGCAATGCTGATCATAAGGCTCGGACTCTAAAGCCAACTCTTCAACGCCTGCTGATCCGACCTCGCATGTTTCTGTAAAACCTCAACAGCCCGTTGCAGAGTCAACTGCTTGAACTCAATTCCCGACTTAGCAAGCGTAGACTGAGAGCCCTTCGCGATACTCGGTGCAACTATGATTGGGCGCAACTTTCTTCCCGGGGGAGCTTGAAGATACTTCAGATACTCCATTAGCTGCTTGATGGCCGGGAAACCTGCCGGGTCCTTCTTGATCTCAATAACAATCGCATTGCCATCACCATCAATTCCATAGACATCCACGAATCCCGGGGGCACTTTCTTCTCGAAATCCAAGATCTTGAAACCTGGCTCGATGATGTCGGGCTGGAGAATGATGGCTCGCTGCATCTCTTCTTCGCTCGCATGCAGGACAAACTCCGCCTCGTCCTGTAGAAGAAATGTGGCAAGAAACTGGATCTCTTTAACGATCAAGGTTAGACTCTCAAGCGGATTTGGACGAACCGCTTTCACAACGAGAGTCCCATTGTTGGCCTGGGCCTGAATGATGCATCCTGACGGTTGCCAATTAACAGGCTGATAGTCGCGTCCGCGATGGACCAGTATGCAACCGTCTCCCTTCACAATTACCAACCGCTCACCCTCGCCCAAATGACTCCCGGTCCGACCTGAGTACTCCACGCTACACGTTGCGACCATGACGACTAGCTTCCTCGCCTCGAGACCCATCGTCAATCCCTTCCGAGCCTCATCAAGGCTTGGCGAGATCATTACTGGCAACTTGACATCCCCGAAAGGTTCAATGCATCAAGGGAGCAATATATCGACATAGCTTTGCCCGCGAAGGACACAGAAACTCTTGCGAAATGGTACGATGCCCTATCCAAGAATTACGACGAGCTCTACAGCGAGGAGCAAGGCAAGAAGCACGCGAAGGTATTGCAGCTTCTTCACAACAAAGCGTTCAAGCTAATCGTCGACGTTGGATGCGGAACAGGCAAACTACTTGGGCTGATCTGCTCACAAGGTCAAGTTAGCTTGGGAGTCGATCTTTCCAGTCAGATGCTGATCAAAGCAAAGCATAGAACAACAAACACTGGGATCCAGCTCGTTCGGGCAGACGCCTCACATCTGCCCTTCCAAGATCAGGTTGCCGACGGAGTCACGTCAGTCTCAATGACGGAATCAGGCTCAGTTTCTGAGAAACACTTCAACGAACTCTCGAGAATCGCAACCAAAGACGCCACGTTAATCATGACGATTTTCGACGACAAAGATCAGACCTCTTGGAAACAACCAGACGAAACAAAACTCGAACTCGTTGCCTCTTTCTCGAACAGAGAACGACTTTACTTGCTCGACGGGGCTAAACATCGAGTCATGGCATCTTCCGAATCCTCGGCTCTAGTTTAAGAATAACCCGCACCCTCTTTCGTAATGACAATAATGGCAGGATGTTCCCACCAATGGCGGGGAAGAGGCCCTATGACTCGTTGTATCAGATGCGGTAAACTCAAATCCGAGTTCAGGAAAGAGCAACACACTCAGAAAATGATGGCTAGAGAGAATTCCGAGTCAGAAGAATAAGTCCTCCACTCAACACCATTTCTTCCGATCTGTTCTGATCATTCGTCTTATCCAAGAGTTTTTATGCCCTGCGGTGAGTCGTCCGCACAAGGCGCCAATTGGAACCTTCAAGAAAGCCACTGAACCTACTCGTTCGAAAGCTACAAGCGGACGTATCGGTCAGACTGAAGAATGACGCCGAGTACAGAGGCAAAATGATCGATTGTGACAGCCATATGAACATCATCCTCGATGGGGCACGAGAATACCGAGGAGGAGACCCATCCACGAACTTCGGCAGTCTTATCGTTAGAGGCAGCAACGTCCTCTATATCTGCGTAAGCGAGCCTACACCGTAGGCTGGCTTCAGATCTTCTTGTCGGACGTTGCAGTTCCCATAAGTTTGTAATAGTATGGGGTCTGCTTGAGCAGGCGCTTTAGAGTCAGTGAAAGTGGTATCCCTACCAAACCTCCTGCAACGACCTGAAGAATGTTAAGCGGCAACTCTCCCGAAGCCGCGACTATCCCAGTAAATTCTGATGAGCCGAATACCAGTGAGATGAGGAACGACTCAGCCAGGAAGTATCCTACAACCATGACCAGGCTGCCAGCAATCCAACCCAATATCACCCGTCCTCTGAATTGCCTCTGAGAAACTAATCCTGCGAGGAGTCCTTCCAGCCCCTTGATGGCAAAGGTAAAGGGAGCAAACGTACCGAAGCCACCCAAGGCGTCTGAAAGAGAAGAACCAACTGCGCCTGAGATGCCTCCAATTACCGGGCCAAAGGTGAAGGCGAAGATGAAGATCATGATATCTCCGAAGTTAAAGTAACCGTTGGTTGATGGAATAGGAAGTTGAAATAGGAGGGTTGACAGGAAAACCATGACAATGGCGACTGCCGATAGACTCATGGTTACTACTGGAGTTCGTCTACCACTCACAGTTCTGGGTTGAGGCATTTCGCTAGCGTTTTGCACGCCGGTTCACCTGAACTGTCTGATTCGCGATCACTGGACCAGTTTCCACTGGAATTCCCTTCGATCCTAAGGCTGCTTGAATGAATCCGAAATAAGGTGGCGATGGACGGGCAGGCCTCGATTTGAATTCTGCATGGAACTGTGTTGCAAAGTGGAATCTGTTGGATGGAACTTCAAGAATCTCCATCCTTCGATTAGCATCGCTTCTTCCAGAGAATCTTAATTGTTTGGATGTGAGTTCGGGAATGTACTTCGGGTTAACTTCGTATCTATGGCGGTGTCGTTCCCAGATTTTTCCCTTTCCGTAAAGGGAATAGGCAATTGTCCCTTCGTCAACGGCGATCTCATGGGCGCCAAGCCTCATCGTGCCGCCCTTTTCTGATACACCATTCTGTTCTGGCATCAAATCAATGACGGAGTTCTTTGATCGCGGGTTGAGCTCAGAGCTTGCGGCATCAACGACCCCGATGTGTCTTGCATACTCGACAACGGCTAGTTGGAACCCAAAGCATATGCCCAAGAACGGAATGTCATGCGAACGGGAATATTCTACGGCTAGAATCTTCCCTTCCGCACCCCTCGCACCGAATCCTCCCGGTACCAAGACTCCGTCGAACCGTGACAGGAGCCTGACCCTTTCCGGCTGTTTCTCGAAGTCGTCAGTTTCAATCCATTCTATGTTGACCTTGGCACCCGCGGATGCTCCTGCATCCTTGAGTGCGTCGTTGACGCTTACGTAACAATCAGCGAGTTCTGCATACTTCCCGCAAATTGCTACATTGGCTTGCTTAGTTTGCAACAGATGGTCTTCAAGCATTTTTTCCCACGAATTCCACTTTGGCGGGTTCCCGGGCAACCTAAGACGATACGTGATGAATGTGCCGAGCCCTTGCTGGTCCAAGAGAAGAGGGGATTGATAGATACTGTCCATATCTTGAGAGGTGAATACAGCAGACTCCTCTACGTTGCAAAAGAGGGCAATCTTTCGCCTCGGTTCTTGGTTGAGGGGTGCCTTGCTTCTTGCAACGATGATGTCAGGCTGCACTCCGATTCGGCGGAGCTCTTGGACGCTATGTTGTGTAGGCTTGGTCTTCTGCTCCCCAACTACATCCAATACAGGAACAAGAGTAACGTGAACATTCAGAACGTTCTCGCTGCCCTCTTCAAGACGAAGCTGACGTGCAGCCTCCAAGTACGGTAAAGATTCGATGTCACCAACAGTTCCACCTATTTCGACCAACACAAGGTCTACTCCTTCTTCCTTGGGAATCAGACGGAGCCTATCCTTGATCTCATCCGTTATGTGGGGTATGATTTGGACGCATTTGCCGAGAAAGTCCCCCTTCCGTTCTCTCTCGATTACTGAGAAATACACTTGCCCGGTCGTTATGTTGTGATTCTTGGGGACATTGATATCTAGGAACCTTTCGTATGTCCCTACGTCCATGTCCGTCTCTCCTCCGTCTTCTGTGACGAAGACCTCGCCGTGAATGTAGGGATTCATAGTTCCCGCGTCGTAGTTGAGGTAAGGGTCAATTTTTACAGCGGTAACTTCGAATCCACGGACCTGAATTATTTTCCCGATAGAAGCGGCGATAACCCCCTTGCCTATTCCAGACATTACGCCGCCCGTGACAAAGACGTACTTAGTCAAAGGGTAACAGCGAGAGCAATCACAGGTTCCTCAAAAGGCTAACGCTGAGCACACATTCAGGGAATCTCTGTGCTACCCAACGGGCTGAAAGCTTTGGCTCTATTGAGCGCGCTGAACAAGCGGTCTCGCCTTAGCGGCAAGAGTCCCGCGTTCGGGAAGTTTCAAACCAGCCTTCTGCCAGTCGTCCAGAAAACGCTTCAGACCAATGTCTGTTAGCGGATGTTTCACCATTTTTTCGAGAACTTCAGGTGGCATTGTCGCAACATGGGCCCCTAGCTTTGCGGCATCAAGGACGTGGACAGGGTGGCGAATACTTGCCACTAGGACTTGGGTTTCCATTTCGTAATTTCGGTATATCTGCAACGTATCCTCAATCACCTTCATCCCCTCATGTCCCGCATCGTCCAGGCGGCCGATGAACGGACTAACGTATGTCGCTCCTGCCTTTGCTGCGAGTAGAGCCTGATTAGGCGAGAAAACGAGCGTGACGTTTGTGTTGATTCCTTCTTTGCTCAGCGCCTTGACCGCTACCAAACCAGCACTCGTCATCGGGCACTTGACGACCACATTCGGGCTTAAGGATACCAGATTATGAGCTTCATGTAGCATTCCGTCAGTAGTTTGGCTCACTACCTCAAGGTTGATCGGACCCTGGACGATCTGGAGAATTTCCGATACGAGCTCCAGAAAGTCTCTGTTTTCCTTTGCAATGAGAGTTGGATTGGTGGTGATTCCGTCAAGCACTCCCATGTCGGCGAAGGTTTTGATCGAAGAGACATTGGCGGTATCAAGGAATATCTTCAAGAATCCATCACCTAGATTTGATTAGCTGTTTTGCGGCACGAGCTATTTCCTTTGATGTCAGACCGTACTTGACCATGAGTTCTTGGTGTTCACCTGACTCTCCGAAAGTATCCCTGACTCCAACTCTCGAGATGGGAACCGGATGTGATTCAGTAATGGCCTCGGCAACCGCTCCACCTAAGCCACCGATCACATTCTGCTCCTCAGCAGTTACAAGCGCACCAGTCTTCCTTGCAACTCGAACAATTGTCTCGGAATCCAGGGGCTTCACAGTGTGGGAGTCAACAACCTCCGCTGAGATGCCTGTCTTCGAGAGGGTTTCAGCGGCCTCCATTGCCTCGTTAACCATTATGCCACAGGCTATGATGCCAATGTCGGATCCTTCCCTCAGCATCTTGGCTTTTCCGACCTCAACATCTTTGGACGCCGAGTAAATCGTGGGAACGCTTGGCCTACTGAGACGGATGTAGAAGGGACCGAGGGTCCTGCATGCCTGGGCAACCAAGGATTTGGTAGAGGGAGCGTCGGCGGGGACGACAACGTGCATTCGGGGTACAGCTCTCATCGTTGCTACATCTTCTATCGTTTGATGGGACGCACCATCTGGCCCAACTGTCAGTCCGCCATGGGATGAGACGATCTTCACGTTGAGATTGGGATAGGCGATTGCGTTGCGAATCTGGTCTAGGCATTTACCGGGCACGAACGCTGCGTAGGTTGTGACAAAGGGTATCTTCCCGGCAAGCGCGAGCCCTGCCGCAATGCCCATCATGTTGGCCTCGGCAATTCCGACATTGAAGAATCGATCGGGGTAACGATCTCCAAACAAGCTGGTCTTAATGGATACGGACGTGTCCGCGCCCAGAACAACGACTCTAGGGTCTTCTTGACCTAGCTCTAGTAGAACCTCAGCGTACGCATCACGCATTGAAGCTAGCTGGACGAGCATTATGCTGGAACCTCTCTTCTAGTCCTTTGAGTGACGGCTCTCATGTTTTGGAGAGCGGATTTAACATCACCTTTCCGAAAGATGGAGGCTCCCGCTACCAATATGGTAGCTCCTGCCTCAACTATTGTCGATGCGTTCTCCTGGTCCACTCCCCCGTCAACTTCCACATCTAATCCTCCTGAGTCAGCTAGCTTTGCGATTTTCCTTACTTTGGGCAGAACGCTCTGCATGAACGCTTGACCCGGGAATCCCGGGTTGACAGAAAGGATGAGAACAACGTCAAAGGGGGTCGTTTCTCTGCTTAGCCAAGATGGAATAGACGTGGACGGCTTCAGCGCAAGACCCAATTTCTTGTCCTTCTGATGAATCTCCTTTGACAACTTGTGAAGAAGCAAGCGGCCGGCAGCCTCTGCATGCACCGTTATGATGTCGCCACCTGCGGAGAGAAAGGGCTCGTAGAATTTTTCCGGGTTTGTAATCATCAAGTGAATGTCGAGCGGGAGTCTTGTCACTTTGCGAATAGCCCTGACAGTGTCTGGTCCCAGACTTATGTTGGGAGCGAAGTGTCCATCTGTAACGTCTACGTGAATCATGTCTGCGCCTGCTTCCTCCACTCTCCCGATCTCACCCTTCAGGTCTGAATGGTCAGCCGCAAGAATCGAGGGTGCGATTTTGACTCCGCTCATTCTTCCAACATCGTCTTTACGAGCTTACGGACAGTGTCCTTGTCTGGTGCTTTACCGTGGTATGCAGGGTCCCATTCCATGAAGGAGACTCCTTTCCCTTTGATGGTATGGGCGATGATCACGGTCGGTCTGTTTCTCATGCTTTCCGCTTTTTCCAAGGCGTCGATTACTTGACGAAAGTCGAAACCGTCTACCTCCAGGACATGCCAATTGAACGCCTTCCACTTGTATCCTACAGGTTCCATCGGCATGATTTGTTCGGTTAGACCGTCTTGCTGAATCCCGTTCCGGTCCACGATCGCGGTTAGATTGTCAAGTTTGAATTTCGGCGCAGCCATCGCCGCCTCCCAGGTCTCTCCCTCATCAAGCTCTCCGTCGCCGAGGAGCGCGTAGACTCGATATTCCTTCTTGTCCACCTTTCCGGCGAGAGCCATGCCGATAGCGGCCGAAAGACCGATTCCCAGGGAGCCTCCAGGAAACTCTACGCCGGGAACTCTATGATCAGGATGTCCTTGCAGACGGCTATTGATCTTCCTAAGAGTCTTCAGTTCGCTAGTTGGAAGATACCCAGCCTCAGCGAGGGTCGAATACAGGACTGGGGCAGCGTGCCCCTTCGACAGAACGAATCTGTCACGGTCGGGCCAATCTGGACGCTTAGGGTCATGACGCATCTTGTAAAAGAAGAGAGAGACAAGAATTTCGACAGCTGAGAGGCTTCCGCCTGGATGACCTGACTTTGCCTCCGCCACCATCTCAAGAATGTGAGCTCGGATCTTAGCCGCTTTCTGCAGAAGCATACCGATAGGGATCGACTGCTCTTCCATGATCAGTGGACCGGAACCTGAACTATCTGTTCTGCAAGCTCAAGTGTTGTACTAGCTTGAGATCTAAGATCGTTCAGGTCTACAACGACAGTACCAAGATTATCCGCGTGCTGCGCTGCTGCAAGTCCGGCGAGCAATACAGCCTCTCCGATCGGCGCCTCACTGACGATTGACATGGCAAGTACGGCGGTCATACAATCTCTTACACCGACGGCGTTGAATCCGGGCTTGGGACCCTTGAAAGGCGGAAAACTCGTGATATTCTTCTTCTCAAAGAGAATCATCCCTTGTTCGCTTCGAGTGAGGAGGAGGCTCCCACACTCCAGCCGCGTCATGAGGTTGTGGCCCATGTTTCTCAGCGAGGTATCATTGACCATGGAAACGCCAGTTGCTATCGTGGCCTCGCGCACGTTGGACTTCACCATTGAAACCCCGACGTAGTCGAGGTAATGCCGAACCTTTGGCTGAGCGACGATTTTTTTCTCTTGGACTCGGCACTCTTCGACGACATTGCTTATGAGTTCGGGAGTTATGACGCCCTTATCGTAGTCGGAGAAGACGACGCCGTCCGCGTTCTCCAGGAGATCGTCTAGAGAGTAGAGGAATTGTTTCGTCACATGCGACTCAACGTCAGTCCGTGATTCCTTGTCAATCCTCAGGTACTGGCGATGGTTCAGAATAAATCGGGTTTTCAGGCTTGTCGGGCGGCTATTCACAACGGTGCCTGAGATGTCAACCCCCTTCTTCTCAAGCTCTTCTTGGATCCACTTTCCTGGCTCATCATTTCCCACGACGCCCAGCAACCGAACTTTCGCCCCGAGCGCGACCAGGTTGTTGGCCAGGTTCGCAGCACCTCCGAGCACAAGTTCCTCGGAGACAAAATCCGCTACAGGGACAGGTGCTTCTCTCGAGAGTTTTCGGCCTTGAGAACGAACATAACGGTCGACCATCAGGTCCCCCAAGACCAAGATTGTCTTATCCTGAAAGCCGTCAATTATTCTCGTAGGATCGGAGACGGCCAGTGTCAACTAGGGCTCTGAGAAGAGCGGAGCCTAGCGATGTTATTTAAGATTGTCAGAAATAGGAATCCACGCAGGGGCCCGCGCGGGCCCAAATAGAGCGTTATTTGACGTCTTCAGCTCGCTTTACGAGCCTTACTCTGCACATGACATGGTCACCGTCTTTGACTCCGAAGATTTTCCGAATCTCTTCAGGGATCGTTATCCTTCCACCTGCTATTACTTCGGCAAAGAAAGGGATGTCCTCTTCATCAACTTGAATTGGCAAAGCGAGTGTCGCGCAAACGGAAACATTTGGCCGGTGATATAACGTTTTGAGGTTCTGCCTAGTGTTCGGTATGTTTTTGCACTCGGCTTGCTCTCATCGACTCCGGGGATTACCGTCGTCGGCGGGTTCCCCTTCACTGCTTCACTTGAGAGCCCTTGCGCCTCAGAGACGAGTAGTCTCTTCTTGGCAGGGAACGGTCGAACCTCAACCGCCCCCTCACGCCTGTAGCGTGGTAGCTTGGCCGATTGCCAGGCAAGGATTTTGCGGTGGCCAACCAACGCGTTATCCCACAGACACGTCACCTGGTCGGAGTCACTCCTCTCATCCCAGCGTAACAGGCTCATACGACGAACCGCCTAACAATCATAGTATGTCCCTAACTGATATCCGCTAGAGATTGCGAAAACTATTGCTACGCATCAACTGAAGACTTTACGGTGATCTCTTTTGACAAAACTGACATTAAGGACGAGAGTAACGAGAGTTCGTTTCGATTGAAAGCGAGCGTAGACTCAGGCACTGAAGATCTCTCCAAGATGAATTTCGACGTTTCAGAGGAACAGAAGCTTGTCCTAGACGAAGTTGACCGGGCTTGCCGGGAGCTCCGCCCGTTAGAAGACCAGGCTTACTTAGCGAGCAGGTTCAACGAACATCTTGTTCCCATTTTCAAGAAAGCCCAACTCCTCGGGCTTCCAATATCGAGACGGTATGGTGAGGGCCAGGGAGCGGACATTCTCACATATGCCCTTGCTTTGGAGAGAATCGGCCGGGAAGGAACTGGGGTCCGAACGTTTTTGTCCGGGCACATCTCACTAGGCCAGTTGACGGTTCAGAAGTGGGGCAGTGAGGATCAGAAGCAGCGCTATCTTCCCCCAGCGACGAGAGGAGAACGAGTAATGTGTTTTGGGCTGACCGAGCCCACAGCGGGGAGCGATCCCACCTCCCTCCGAACTTCGTTTGAGGACAAAGGAACTCATTTCATCTTGAATGGAAGCAAGGCTTGGATCTCTAACGGCAGTATAGCAGACACGTCAGTCGTATTCGCATACCCAAAGGGCAAACATGATGGTATGTGTGCGTTCATAGTTGAGAAAGCATTCGAAGGCTACTCAGCGCAACAACAGAAACACAAGCTAGGAATGCCAACGTCAGACACTGGCTCAATCTTCCTGGACAACTGCAGAGTACCCAAGGAGAATTTGCTCGGCCCCCCTGGAAAGGGTCTCGGAATCGCCTACTCTGGGCTGATGAGTGGTAGACTCAGTGTTGCCGCAGGGTGTTTGGGTGTCATCGAAGACTGCATCACGGAATCGGTCACATACTCAAAGCTACGAATGCAACACGGCAAACCGATCGGCAAGCACCAGCTCATTCAACGCCACATTGGAATCATGTCGACGAATCAGGAGGCGGCCAAGAACCTCGTTTACAAAGCTGCACTACTCAAGCAACATAGCGACGAACAGCCTGAAAACAAAGAACTCCGGGAACATGCCGACATTACCATAGCCCAAGCAAAATACTTCGCTTCTAACGCATCGTTTGATGCTGCCGACAGAACTGTTCAGATATTCGGCTCGAGCGGATACAGTTTTGAAACAAGGGCACCCAGACACCTAGTCGACACTAGGGTTTGTCGGATCTATGAAGGCACAGACGAGATCATGGTACAGAAGATCGCGGTAAACCTCCTCGGACCAGACTTCGAAGCATACCGCTAGCTCCCCATTGGAGAACGGCAGTAGATACAACGCTAGTCCCGTATGGACACCCCACTTTTGGGCAGACTTATTTTCGAGAACCCATGATCGTATAATAGAGCTGCAACAGGGCATCGCTTCTTCATGAGTTGATCGACCACGATCCAAATGTCAAGAAAACTATTGGTTATAGGAGTTCAATTTGCTCTGAACATTTTCTTGGCCGGCTGGCTGTATGATGAATACCTTCACAATAGGTTCATGCAGGATTACCTAGCCAGCACATTTTCGACAGCCAGCTTCGTCCTACCAGTTGGACTAGTTGCGTTTGCTGCGATTGTAGGGGGCTCGTTTACAGCTTATTCAAGAAGACATCATATCTCAACAGGACACGCGACACCCCGTCTCACGACAGAAATGTTTGTGGGATCGGAGGAGAAACCGGCGATTCTGGATACATGTCCATTCTGCAATGCACCCCTCAAGAGCATCTCAGAGAACCGGTTCCAATGCAGGAAATGCCGTAGATATTTCAAGAAATAGCAGATTCTTCCTCCACGAAGCGATCGACCGCGAAAGCTTCTAAGGAAGCGTCCGTGGATCCTCACCAGAACGAAGCGCAAGTATTTTGCAGC
>Ga0209761_1000090_pt1 | contig 46113 bp, 35 predicted proteins | sample GraSoi013_1_40cm_4_FD_185818 | JGI IMG/M metagenome (GOLD analysis project Ga0209761, IMG submission 185818) | Grasslands soil microbial communities from the Angelo Coastal Reserve, California, USA - Sample 09_25_2013_1_40cm (SPAdes) (version 2) | ecosystem: Environmental > Terrestrial > Soil >... | reverse complement strand
CCTGCTGCTGTTCGACGGGACGTTCTGGTCGGACGACGAGCTCGCCGAGGCCGGGGGGACGGACGCACCCTCGGCGCGGGAGATGGGACATCTCCCCGTCGGCGGTCCCGAGGGGAGCATGCAGCTGTTGCCGCGGGCAGGGGCGCAACGGACCGTGCTCGTGCACATCAATAACACCAACCCCATGCTCGGTCGCTCTTCCGCCCAGCGGGCCGAGGTCGAGGCGGCCGGCCTTCAAGTGGGGGAGGACGGCATGGAGTTCGAGCTGTGACCGCGGCGACGTCGCGGCCGGCGTCGGAGGCAGGGCCGTGGTCGCGGGACGATTTCGTGCGCCGTCTCCGCAACGTGCTCGAGCGGCGCTATCATCACCTCCATCCCTTCAACCGGCGCATGCACGCGGGCGAGCTGTCGCGCGCTGAGCTCGAGCTGTGGGTAGCGAACCGCTTCTACTACCAGGTCAACATTCCGATCAAGGACGCGCTCATTCTGTCTAACTGTCCGGAGCCCGACGTCCGCCGCAGCTGGATCCAGCGGATCATCGATCACGACGGGCGGGACGGGGAAGAGGGCGGTATCGAGGCTTGGGTGCGGCTGGGGGAAGCGATGGGCGTACGCCGCGAAGACCTGCTGTCGCACCGCCGCCTGCTCCCAGGCGTCCGCTTCGCCGTGGATGCGTACGTGAATTTCTGCCGGACGAGGCCCTGGCTCGAGGCGGTAGCGGCGTCGCTCACGGAGCTGTTCGCGCCGCTGATCGTGCAGGAGCGGCTCGCGGCGATCTTGAGCCATTATCCCTGGGTCGCTCCGGACGGGTTGCAGTACTTCAAGAACCGTCTCTCGCAGGCGCCGCGCGACGCGGAGCATGCGCTCGGCCTCGTGACGGAGCGCAGCCGCACCCGTGGCGAGCAGCAGCGGGCCGTCGCGGCACTCGAATTCAAGTGCGACGTCCTGTGGTGCCTCCTGGACGCCGTCGCGCGCGGGCCGCTGCCGGGATCGACGCCGTGAGTCCGGTGCCCGCGGCGGGGCTGCCGCGCATCGCTCCGAAGGCGCGGCTGCAGTGGGACGAGGTGCGCAAGCGCCATGTCCTGCTTTACCCGGAAGGGCTCGTGGCGCTGAACGAGACGGGCGCGGCGATCTTGCACCTGTGCGACGGGTCACGCTCGGTGGCGGCCGTCGCCGCGACGCTCACACAGCGCTATCAGACGGAGGGGCTCGAGCGGGACGTCGGGGCGTTTCTCGACGGGCTCGCCGCGAAGGGGCTGGTGACCTATGGGACGTGATCAGCGCGTGCGGCGCCGTGCCAGTATACGCGCCACGCTCTGCCTTCCGCAGGCACGTGGGGCAGCGACCGCGCAGCTCGATATCCACATGCTCCACCTGCCAGGACGGCGCCGTCGGCTTGAGGGACTGCGCCAGGGCTTGGCCTTCCGCCGCGAGGTCCCCGATCGCCCCGCACTCCGTGCACACGAGGTGGCCGTGCTCTTCCAGGTGAGCGTCGAACCGGCTGACGCCCCCGAACATCCGCTCCCGCAGCTGTCCGTCGCTGACGAGGCGGCGCAGGTTGCGGTAGACCGTCGTGAGGCTGATGCTCGGCACGTGCGCCCGCGCGCTCATGAACACGTCGTCGGCCGTGGGATGACGGTCGCTGCGGCGGACGATTGCCAGAATCAGCTCGCGATGAGACGACTCGGTGCGTTTCTGCATGCGGGCCCGTGGCGCCAACATAAGCGCCGGTTCGACGCTTGCGCAACGCGTCGGCCTTCCGGGCGATAGATTCCCGATCCCATGGCTCCCGTGCCCACCGCGCCCGCCCCTCCGCTGTGGCTCCTGGCCGAGCTCACGTACCGGTGCCCGCTGCAATGCCCGTACTGCTCCAACCCGCTCGACTTTGCGGGCGCGCGCTTCAAGACCGAGCTGACGACCGAAGAGTGGTGCCGCGTCTTCCGTGAGGCGAAGGCGCTGGGGGTGCTGCAGCTCGGCCTGTCGGGCGGCGAGCCGCTGCTCCGGCCCGATCTCGAGACGCTGGTCGCGACCGCCCGCGAGCTGGGCCTGTACTCGTCGCTCATCACCTCCGCCTACCGCCTGACACGAGATCGGCTCGCGGCACTCAAGCGGGCCGGGCTGGACCACGTTCAGATCAGCGTCCAGGCCGCGGACGCAGAGCTCTCGGATCGCATTGCGGGCACAGTCTCATACCGCGACAAGCTGGCCGGCTACCGGTACACCAAGGAGCTCGGCTTCCCGCTCACCGTGAATGTGGTGCTGCACCGAGCGAATCTGCATCAAGTCGAGGCGCTCATCCGGCTCGCGGAGTCGCTCGGCGCGGAGCGCATCGAGCTCGCGAACACGCAGTTCTACGGCTGGGCGTTCCATAACCGGGCCGCGCTGATGCCCACGAAGGCGCAGCTCGACGCGGCCTGGCAGGTCGTGCAACGCGAGCGGGCGCGCCTCGGCGCACGGCTCGAGATCGTCTGGGTGCTCCCCGACTACCACGAGCAATTCCCCAAGCCGTGCATGGGCGGCTGGGCGCGCGCTTACATGACGGTGACCCCGGGTGGCGAGGTGTGGCCGTGTCACGCCGCGGGGCGCATCACGACGCTGCGGTTCGAGACGGTGCGCGAGCATCCGCTCGAATGGATCTGGCATGAATCGGAGGCGCTCAAGCGCTTCCGCGGCGAGTCCTGGATGCCCGAGCCGTGCCGGTCCTGCGCGCGGCGAGCGGTCGACTTCGGCGGCTGTCGCTGCCAGGCGTTTCTCGTCACCGGAGACGCGGGCGCGACCGACCCGGTGTGCTCGCTGGCGCCGCACCGGCCCGTGATCGACGCGGCGGTCGCCGAGGTCGAGCGCGCGGCCGCGGCGTGCGTCGCGCCGCCGACCCTGACCTACCGCGCGGCGCCGGCCTCGCGCGCACTCGCCGCGCAGGAATGACCGCCGCCGCGATCGAAGCCCGCGGCCTCGGCAAAGACTTCGGCTCGATCCGCGCGCTCGACCACCTCGACCTCGAGGTGAGGGAGGGCGAGTTCTTCGGGTTCCTCGGGCCCAACGGCGCCGGCAAGACGACCACCGTCCATCTGCTCGCCACGCTGCTGCGTCCCACTCGGGGCGCGGCGCGTGTCGCCGGATACGACGTCGTACGCGATGACCTCCAGACCCGTCGCAGCATCGGCCTCGTCTTCCAGGAGACGACGCTGGACCGCGATCTCACGGTGGAGGAGAACCTGCGCTTCGCGGCGCGGCTGTGGAACCTGCCGGGCCGGGTCGCGGCCCCGCGCATCGCCGAGCTGCTCGGGCAGTTCGGGTTGCTCGAACGGCGGCGGGATCGCGTGCGCGCCTTGTCGGGCGGGATGCGGCGGGCGCTCGACATCGCGCGCGGCATGCTGCACGAGCCACGGGTGCTGTTCCTGGACGAGCCCACGGCCGGCCTCGACCCGCGCGCCCGGCGCTCGTTGTGGGAGCTGCTCCAGCGGCTGCGGGCGGCGTCGGGGCTCACCGTGTTCCTCACGACCCACTACGTCGAAGAAGCGGAGCCGTGCGACCGCGTCGCGGTGCTCGACCGCGGGCGCCTCGCCGCGCTCGGCACGCCTGCCGAGCTCAAGCGCGCGGCCGGAGTGCAGTCGCTGGAGGACGTGTTCCTGGCGCGCACCGGCCATCCGCTCGCCGAGCCGAGCGCGGCGTGAGCCGGCGCGCCGTCTGCGGCATCGTGGCACGCGAGCTGATCCGCTTCCAGCGGCAGCGGGGTCGCGTCCTCGCGAGCCTGGTGCGACCGTTCGTGTGGCTGATCTTCGCGGGGGCCGGGTTCGCGACCGTCTTCACGGGGGCCGGGGAGATCGATTACCGACGCTACATGGCGCCCGGCCTGCTCGGCATGGTCGTGATGTTCGGGTCACTGCTCGCCGCGCTCTCCACCGTCACGGACCGCGACGCGGGGGTGTTGCGCATGGTGCTCGTCGCGCCCATCCGCCGCAGCACGATCGCGCTCGGCAAGACGCTCGGCGCGACCTTGCTCGGCACGACGCAGGCCGTCATGGTGGGAACGATTCTGCTCTCGCTGGTGCGGCTGTGGCCGGGCCCCGCGGGGCTGCTGCTGGCCTTCGTGGCTATCGTGCTGTCGAGTCTCGCGCTGGGGGCGCTGGGGCTTCTCCTGGCTGCGACCATCCGCTCGATCGAGAACTTCGCGGGCGTGATGAACTTCGTGGTCTTCCCGATGCTGTTTCTGTCGGGCGCGCTGTATCCGGTGCGTCGTCTCGGCCCGGCGTTGCACGCCGTCGTGTACCTCAATCCGCTAGCCTACGGTGTCGATCTCCTGAAACACGCCCTGCTCGCGGGCTGGACGAGCGCGGGCTACGGCGGTGAGATGCCCGTGGCCCTCGACGTGGCCGGGCTGGCGGCGTTCGCGGTCGCGGGGCTGCTGGCCGCGGCCCGGCTGCTCGGTCGCGAAGAAGGCGTCACGCGCGCCGCCTTCCGGGAGCGTGACTAAATGAAGATGTAGGGAATCGCGCGGACGAACAGCGTGATGATCACGCCGGCCATCGCGATCACCAGCGTATACGCCGCCACTTTGTCCTTCGGCGACCGCATGACCAGGGCGAGTCCCCGCCACAGCAGGTAGACGCTATAGAGCGCCAACACCCGACCGACGAGCGTGAGGGGGGGGATGATGGCGCACACGCCGAACACCCAGTACGGCGTCGCCGCGTACGCGGCGACTTTGAGCGCCTGCACCCGGTTGCGCTGGCCGCCGAACGTCGGGGCGAGGGCGTCGATCAGCCCCGCCAGCGCGTACACGCCGGCGAAGCTCAGGGCATAGGTGAGAATGCCGTATGCGACGGCGTCCATCATCGTCACGGTCAACGGTCCGGCGATCGTCCGCCGCACGCCGAACACGATCGTACCGAACGTCTCTGCGAGCGGCGCGATCGCAGCCACGGGCAACAGGAAACCCCGGTAGATCGCTGCCGGCTTGGCGAACTCCCCCGCGATGGCGGCCCACTCCTGCGCCGGCTGCAGGATCAGGCGCCGGGCGCGCTCGAGCCAGGCGGGCAGCTTGCGCGATGGCCTGGGCCGTGAGGCAACCGGCTTGGCCACGGGCCGCGGTGGCGGTCCGGCCTTCGGGGGCGTGGGTCCGCGCGGCGGCGTCGGGCCGCGGGGCGGTTGAGGCGGCGTACGCATGGGCTCGGTCCGGTCGAGCTGGTGCCACAAGATACACAAAGCGATCCACGACGGCACGACGGCACCTTACCCGTTGCGCGCGCTGCGGTTTGGGCAACGTGGCGTCGTGCCGTCGTGTAACCCAGATTTCCAGCCATGCTGATCGACGTCCATGCCCATTTTTACCACGACCGCACCCCGCGTGCCGACTGGCGCGAGCGCAACGCGAGCCGCCTCGCCGCCGGGGAGAAGATCGGCATCACCATCCATGTGGCGTCGATCCTGGGCAGCTGGGGGAGAACGTCCCCGACGTACTTTCCATCGCCCGCCGACCTGCCGTACGGGAACGACGCGCTGCTCGCCCTGGTGCGCGACCACCCCAACCGAATCCGCGGCTACGTGACCGTCAACCCGAACTACACGGCGCACGCACGGGGTGAGATCCTGCGATGCCTCGCTGCGGGGATGATCGGCATCAAGCTGGCGGCGAGTCGTCGTGCGAGCGACCCGCTGCTCGACCCGATCTGCGACATCGCCCGCGACCGCGACGTCCCCGTGCTGCAGCACGTGTGGCAACACCGCCGGCGAGATTGGCCGGGGCAAGAGGCATCCGATGCCGTCGAGCTGTGTGCGCTGGCGCGCCGACACCCCGACGTGCGCTTCATCCTGGCCCACATCGGTGGGGGAGGGGATTGGCGCCACTCGCTCGCGGCAGTGCGCGCCGCGCCCAATGTGTACGTCGATCTCTCGGGGAGCGGTGTGGATGCCGGGATGCTCGAGGAGTGTCTTGCAGCGGTCGGCGTCGCGCGGCTGCTCTGGGGCACCGACCTCACGATGGACACCGGATGGGCCAAGCTGCGCTCCCTCGAGCGCCTGCTCTCCCCGGAGGAGCTCGACCTGGTGAAATGGAAAAACGCGGCGGGCATCTTCCCGCGCGGCGCGTTCCCGTTCGACTGATGCGGATCGACGTCAACGTCTTCCTGGGCGCGTACCCGTACCGCCGCGTCCCCGGCACCTCGCCCGACGCCGTGCTCCGGGCGATGGAACGCGTCGGGATCGACGAGGCCTGGGCGACCCACCTCCCGGGCCTGTTCTGGCAGGCGCCGGCCGAGGGGAACGCTTGGCTGTACGAGACGACCACCCGGGCGCCGCGCCTCAAGCCGGTGCCGGCAGTGCACCCGGGCTTGCCGGGATGGGAGGCCGTGGTCGCGGAGGCGGTCGACCGCGGCGCACCCGCGGTGCGGTGCGACCCGACCTATTTCGGGCTCGATCCCGGGGGCGCGGAGATGCGCGGGCTCGCGGCCGCGTGCGGCGCGGCGCGGCTGCCCCTGCTCAGCGCCGTGCGCTTGGAGGACGTGCGCCAGCGGCACCCCAACGATCGAGCCGCGGAGCTCCCCGCGGCCGCGCTCCGGGCACTGCTGCGGAGCCACGCCAAGCTGCGCCTCGTCGTGACGCACGCCGACCGCGCGCTCGTCGAGGAGGTGCATTTCGGCTCCACCCCCGAGGAAGCCGCCCGCGTTTGGTGGGACATCTGCTGGATCTGGGGGCCGCCCGAGGACCACCTCGAGACGCTGCTCGGCACCGTCGGAGTCGAGCGGTTCGTGTTCGGAACGGGGCAGCCGCTCCGGATCCCGGAGAACGCCGTGGCGAAGCTCGATCTCCTGGACCTCCCCGCCGCGCAACGCACGGCGATCGAGTCTGGCAACGTTCGCACGAGGCTCTCCCGCTGACCGCCCGACCGCCCGAGCGCCTGGCCGCCCGGCTCGAGTGGGGCCTGGTTCCGGCCGTCCCGGTCCCGTTTCGGGACGGCGCACTCGCCGAGGACGCGCAGGGAGCATATGCACTGTGGATGGCCGGCCAGCAGGTGGCGGGCGTGGCGGTGTGGGCGCATACGGGCCGCGGCCTGCACCTGACGCCCGCGCAGCGTCGCCAGGTGCTCGCCACGTGGCGGGCAGCCCTCCCGCTGAGCGTGATCGTCGCGGGCGCGGCGACCGTCGAGATGGCGCGCGAGGCGAAGGCGGGCGGGGCGGACGCGCTGCTCGCGTTCCCGCGCGCCGACGACCCCGTCGGCTACCACGACGCCCTCAGTCGCGAGCTGCCGGTGATCGCGTTCTATCTGTACGAGGCCGCGGGCGGCGTCGCGTACGACAACCAGACGCTGCACGCCATCCTCGCCCAGCCCGGCGTGATCGGCATCAAGGTGGCGACCCTCGATTCGGTCATGACGTTCCAGCGGCTCGCGGGACTGATCCGCGACCACCCCGAGAAGCTGTTGATCACCGGTGAGGATCGCTTCTTCGGCTACTCGCTGACGATGGGCGCGCGGGCGGCCCTGGTGGGGATGGGTGCAGCCCTGACGAACTTGCAGGTGGGGTTGATCGAGGCCTTCCACGCCGGCGACTTCGCCAAGTTTGTCCGCCTCTCGGCGATCTGCGACCGGTTCGCGGCGGCGACGTTCATCCCCCCGATGGAGGGGTACGTGCGCCGCGTGCTCTGGGCCCTCGCGGCCGACGGCGTGATCCCGGACGACGCGTGCGACGATCCCTGGGGCCCCCCCCTCACGCCGGCCGAGCGGGACGCCGTGCGCCGCGCCGTCCGCGAAGCGCGCAGCGCGCGTGTGAGCCTGCCGTGAGCCGCATGGCGAGGCGGTCGTTTCTCGAAGCGTGCGCCGCGTCCGCGGCATTCCCCCTAGTCAAAGGCTTCGTTCCCATGAAGCAGAAACCGCACGTCGTGGTGGTTGGGGCGGGGGCATTCGGTGGCTGGACGGCGTTGTACCTCCAGCGCCGGGGAGCGCGCGTGACCCTCGTTGACGCGTGGGGACCCGGCAACGCTCGCGCGAGCTCGGGCGGCGAGACCCGGGTGATCCGCGCTACCTACGGCCCCCGCGCCGTCTACACACACCTGGCAGTGCGGGCGCTCGCGCTATGGCAGGAGCACGAGCGGCGCTGGAAGCAGCGCCTGCTCCATCCGATCGGCGTGCTGTGGCTCGTCGAGGATGACGACGCGTACGAAAAGGCCGCCCTGCCGATCCTCAAGGAGGCCGGGGCTCGGTTCGAGGAGTTGTCGGGCGCGGAGACCGCGAAGCGCTACCCGCAGATCAACTGCGAGCGCGTGCGCTGGGCGATCTTCGAGCGGGACGGCGGCTATCTGACGGCGCGACGCGCTTGTGCCGCCGTGCTCGAGGGACTTCTCGCGGCTGGCGGCGTCTATCGTCAGGTCGCGGTGCAGCCGCCCGCGCCGGGCGAGGCCCTGCGCGGCAACGACGGCAGCACGCTAGCGGCCGACGCGTACGTGTTCGCCTGCGGGCCGTGGCTCGGGAAGCTGTTTCCGGATGTGATTGGCGATCGCGTGCGCGCGACGCGTCAGGAAGTGTTCTTCTTCGGCACGCCCCCCGGTGACGGGCGCTTCACCGAGGAGGCGCTGCCCGTGTGGGCCGATCACGGCAATCACTTCACGTACGGGATCCCCGGGAACGAGTGGCGGGGGTTCAAAGTGGCGGACGACGCGCGCGGGCCGGTGTTCGATCCCACCACCGGTGAGCGGCTGCCGTCGCCGGAGGCGCTCCGGAGCGCCCGCGACTACCTGGCAGTCCGCTTCCCGGCGCTCAAGGACGCCCCCCTGCTCGAGGCGCGGGTGTGTCAGTACGAGAACTCTCCGGACGAACACTTCATCGTCGACCGCCATCCGAGTGCGGAGAACGTGTGGCTCGTGGGCGGTGGATCGGGACATGGGTTCAAGCACGGCCCGGCGGTAGGCGAGTTGGTCACGGGGCTGGTGCTGGATGGGCAGGCGCCGGACCCGCACTTCCGGTTGGCCCGGTTTGGCAGCTGACCCCGGGGCATGGCCCCGGGGTTGGTCGGGGCATGGCCCCGGGGTTGGCCCATCTGCTTAGGCGATCGGAGCTCGAGCGGGATTTCGAGCGCTTCAAGCGGGAACTCCCGCGCGGCTTTCCGGACCACGTGCGCGAGACATACCGGATCGACCTCACCGCGCGCTACCTCGGTGAGACCATCCCGCATCCGATCGGGAAGGGTTCGGGCCAGTTGTCCCTGAACGAGACCCAGCTCGCCGCCGACGCTGAGGCGGGGCTCGCTTTCGTGGTGCTGAAGACGGTGATCGCGCAAGACGAGGCGGGCAGCCAGTCGATGGCCGCCTGGGCGATCCACGAAACGAAAATGAAACTGGAGCAGCGCCGCGCCGCGAGCGGCCGGACGGGATGGACGGTCACCTGGCAAGGCCGGGGCTGGGACCGCACCCTGGACGAGTACGTCGCCCTGGTGCGGGCGGGACGTGATCTCACGCGAGCGGGGAGTCTCCTCGTCGTGCCGTCGGTGAAATATCATCTGCCGCGGCTCGAGGAGCCGTTTCGGGACGCCGAGTACCGCTACACCACGCGGCGTCTCGTCGACGGTTGGGGGCAGCCCCCGCTCCTCGTGGAGAAAGATTTCTCCCCGACGCTCGCGGGCGATTCGCTCGCGGCGGACCGCGGCCAGATTGTGCGGTGGCTGCGCGAGGTGCCGGGCCGCATCCGCAGCGCGTCGCCCGGGCCGGTACGCATCGCCGTCAAGCTGATGAATGCGCGCTTCGACGACGACTTCCAGCTCGCGATGGTGGACGCATGCACCGGGGCCGACGCGCTGGTGGTGTTCAATCGCCTGTTCGACGCCGAACGCGGTGTCGCGTACGGAGGCTGGGACTTGAGCGAGCGGAACCTGCGGGTGCTTGACCGGCTCCCGGGGAAGGGCCCGGGGTTCCCGGGGCTGTGCGGCACCGGAAACATCCGCTCCGGCCGCTTGATCGTGGACTACGCCCGGCGCGGCTGCGAGAGCGTGCAGCTCCACACGTTTTTCCAGCTTCCGCTCTTCGAGTACGGCGCGACCCGCGGCTCGCGCACCCAGCGGGCGCTGCACGCGCTGGTGTTTCACCCGAGCGACGGCCTCGTCGCCGCAATGCTCGAGCTCGAAGCTGCAGGTGAGCTCGAGCGACGTGACGGTGCGCTGCATTTCCTCGACATCGCGACCGGTGCGCATCGCCCGGGCTGAGCTGTTCGAGCTGACGCTCCCGTTCGTCGAGCCGTTCATCATCTCCGGTGGGCGGATCGATGCGCGCCGCTCGCTCGTCATCGCCCTGCACGACGATGCGGGCCATGTCGGGTACGGCGAGTCGCCGCCATTCGAGCTGCCGTTCTACTCCGAGGAGACGCTCGCGAGCGCCCGCGATCTGATCGTCCGGGTGCTGGTCCCCCGCGTGGTGGGCAAGGAGTTCGACTCGCCCGCGGCCGTGGATGCCGCGCTGCACGCGGGCGTGCGGGGCAATCCGTTCGCCCGGGCGGGGATCGAAACGGCGGCGTGGGACCTCGAGGCCCACGGACGCGGGATCGGGCTCGGGCAGCTGGTCGCTGCCCGGCTCGGCGTGCAGCCGGCGGCGAGCGTCTCCTGTGGGGTGGCGCTCGGCATTCCCGAAGACGGGAAACCGGACACGCTCACCCGCCGCGTGTACGCCGCGCTGGAGCAGGGGTACCGTCGCGTGAAGATCAAAGTGATGCCGGGATGGGACGCGGTGGCGGTCAGCGCGGCGCGCGCCGCGATGGGCGCCGTCGAGCTCCCGCTCACCGTCGATGCGAATGGCGCCTACGCGTGGCCCGCCCACGAGAAGAGCTTGCGCGCCCTCGACGGCGCCGGCCTGCTGTACATCGAGCAGCCCCTCGCCCCGGACGAGCTCGTCGCCCACGCGGCGCTGAGTCATACGCTGCACACGCCGGTCTGCCTCGACGAGACGCTCAAGAGCGCCGCGATCGCGCGGCAGATGATGGACCTGGACGGGCCCCGCGTCTGGAACATCAAGGTGCACCGGGTGGGCGGCCTGGCGGAGGTGTGCCGGATCTACGAGCTGGCGGCCCACTACGGGGCCGAGCTGTGGGTTGGGACAATGCCTGAATCAGGCATCGGGTCCCAGGCGGCGCTCGCGGTGGCCGGCCTGCCGCTGTGCGTCTACCCGTCCGACCTCGAGCCGAGCGCCCGGTGGTATGGCCGCGACGGGGATGTGATCAAGCTCAGCATGAGCAAGGACGGGCGCATGGCGGTGCCGGGGGTGTCGGTCGCGCGCTTGCTGGACGTGGCGCGCTTTCGGGCCGCGACGCGACCCGTCGTCGCTTGACGCCGCCGTGTGGCAGTGTCAAATCCTCCGCCGGTTTCCGCGGGCTGAGAGCCCGAACTTTAGTCTGGGGAATTTCCGGAGGCCACATCATTCGGGAGAGCTACAACGTGATTCTCTTGCGCTGCATCGTACTGTCGATCTGGCTCGTGATTCTCTTCCCCGCAGTCGCGATCGCGCAGCACTACGACCCCTCCCTCCTCGCCGACCTGCACTGGCGCTTGATCGGGCCGTTCCGCGGCGGCCGTACGGTCGGGGCGACCGGTGTGCCGGGTCAGCCCAACGTCTTCTATATCGGCGTCAACAACGGCGGCGTGTGGAAGAGCACCGACTACGGGCGCACCTGGAGACCGATCTTCGACGATCAGGCGACCGGCTCGGTCGGCGCTCTCACAGTCGCCACCTCCGATCCCAATGTCGTCTATGTCGGGAGCGGCGAAGGCCTGCAGCGCCCCGACCTGTCGGTGGGCGACGGGATCTACAAGTCCACCGACGCCGGGCGGACGTGGCGGCAGCTCGGCCTGCAGGACGGCCAGCAGATCCCCGCGGTGATCGTCGACCCGCACGATGCGAACCGGGTCTTCGTCGCGGTGCTCGGTCACCCGTACGGCCCGAACGCGGAGCGTGGCGTGTTCCGCTCCCAGGACGGCGGGGCGACGTGGCAGAAGGTGCTGTACACCGACGAGAACACCGGCGCCATGGACGTCGCATTCGACCCCGCGAACCCGCAGACGGTGTTCGCCGTGCTCTGGGCCGCGCGCCAGGCGCCCTGGGAGATCGGCAGTTCCTGGACCCTCTCCGCCAACAACGGCCTGTACAAATCCATCGATGGTGGGACCACGTGGCGGCGCGTCACCGCCGGCCTGCCCACCGCCCAGGCCCGGCTGGGCCGCATCGGCCTCGCCGTGTCGCCCGGCGAGCCCGCCCGCATGTACGCGGTGGTGGGCGCCGCCACCGGCGGCGGGGTGTACCGCTCCGACGACGGCGGCGAGCAGTGGCGGCTCGTCAACGCGGACCAGCGCCTCTGGGGTCGCGACGGGGATTTCAACGAGGTGAAGGTCGATCCGAAGCACGCCGACGTCGTGTACGTCGCGAACGTCGTGACGTGGAAGTCCGCGGACGGCGGCAAGACCTTCAGCGCGCTGCGGGGCGCGCCGGGCGGCGACGACTACCACCGTCTGTGGATCAATCCGGACGATCCCAACATCATCCTCCTCGCCAGCGATCAGGGCGCCGTCGTCACGGTCAACGGGGGGGAGACGTGGAGCTCGTGGTACAACCAGCCCACGGCACAGTTCTACCATGTCAGCACCGACAACGCCTTTCCCTACCGCGTATACGGTGGCCAGCAGGAGAGCGGATCGGCCGGCATCGTGAGCCGCGGCGCCGACGGACAGATCACCGTTCGCGAGTGGCATCCCGTCGGCGTGGAGGAGTACGGCTACGTGGCACCCGATCCGCTGCACCCCGACATCGTGTACGGCGGCAAGGTCACGCGCTTCGACTGGAGCACGGGCGAGGTCCAGGACGTGTCGCCCGAGCCGGTGCGGACGGGGCGATACCGCTTCGTCCGGACGATGCCGCTCCTGTTCTCGCCGCTCGACCCGCATGTCCTGTACCTCGGTGGCAACGTGCTCTTCAAGACGGTGAACGGCGGGCGGAGCTGGCAAGTGATGAGCCCCGAACTGACCCGCGCGGCGTACGATGTGCCGACGAGCCTCGGAGCGTTCACGGCGCTCGATCCGGAGAAGGGCGCGCACCGCGGGGTGATCTACACCATCGCCCCGTCCTTCACGCGACCGAACCTCATCTGGGTCGGGACCGATGATGGGCTGATCCACGTAACGCACGACGGCGGCCGCAAGTGGACGAACGTGACCCCGACCGCGCTGACGCCCTGGAGCAAGGTCTCGCTCATGGAGGCGTCGCACGTCGATACCCTGGCGGTCTACGCCGCGGTGAACCGCTTCCGTCTCGACGACCTCCACCCCCACATCTACCGCACGAAAGACGGCGGAAGGACATGGACCGAAGTCGTCGAGGGGATACCGTCGAACGAGGTCGTCAACGCGGTGCGGGAGGACCCGGTGCGGCGCGGGCTGCTCTACGCCGGGACGGAGCGGGGAGTTTACGTATCGTTCGACGAGGGCGATCACTGGCAGTCGCTCAAGCTCGATCTGCCGGCGACCTCGGTGCGCGACCTCGTGGTGCACGACAGCGACCTCGTCGTGGCGACGCACGGTCGCTCGTTGTGGATCCTGGACGACATCACGCCGCTGCGCCAGATCGCGGCCGCCGCTGCGGCGACGGCCGCCTACCTGTACCGGCCGGCGCCCGCCGTTCGGGTTCGCTGGAACGAGAACACCGATACGCCGCTGCCGCCGGACGAGCCCGCAGGGAAGAACCCGCCCGATGGCGCCATCGTCGACTACTATCTGACGCGCCCGGCTGCTGGAGCCGTCACGCTCGAGATTCTCGATCGGGCGGGAAGCCTGGTGCGCCGCTTTTCGAGCGCGTCCCCCTCCCCCTCCCCCTCCCCCTCCCCCGACCGGCCGGAGCAGCCGGACACGACGCTCAACATCCCCCTCATGTGGATCCGGCCGCCGCAGACGCTCTCCACCGCTCGGGGGATGCACCGCTTTGTGTGGGACCTGCACGGCGCGCCACCGCCTGCCGTGCGGTACGAATACCCCATCTCGGCCATCCCCGGTGATACGCCGCGCGAGCCGCGCGGGCCGTGGGTGCTGCCCGGATCATACACGGTGCGGCTCACCGTGGGCGGGGAGACGCTCACCCAGCCGCTCGCAGTCCGGATGGATCCTCGCGCGCGGCCCGGGCCCGGCGCCCTGGCACAGCAGCTGGCTTTGGCGATGCGGATTGTCGCCGCCCTGCGTGGCGACTCGGCCGCGTTGGAACGGGTGCGCGCCCTGCGGGTGCAGGTGAAGGGCGCGCGCGCGCGCGCCCAGCAGGGCGCGGCGGCCGCCATCGATTCGCTCGACGCCCGAGCTGCGGCACTGGAGTCGGGGGCGGGTGAGCCCCCGCCATCCCCAGGGCAGCGTGGGAAGGAGAACCTGATGCGCTTGAACGGTGACCTCGTCGCCGTGTATGGTGTGGTGGAGGGCGCAGATGCGACGCCTACCGCGGCGGCTCGCGCCGCGCTGGGCGACCTCGAGCGCGCGCTCGCGGAGCTGCTCGCACGCTTGCGGGAGCTAGAGCGGCGTTTCTACAATAGAGGGCCATGATCCCCATCCAGCACCAGCCGCCCGGCTACTGGGCGACGAACCTGTACACGAACCCGCGCAAGCGCCCCAAGTCGGACGCTCCGATCAAGGATCTCCCGCCGCGCGCGGCACAGCGCTTCAAGCAGGCGCGAGAGGGCATCCGCGCGCTCAAGCACGTCACCGAGCAGGTGGTGTTCATGGGGACGGCATGGAAGTGGGTGTGGATGTACGAGGTCGGCGGCCGCAAGCTCGGGTATCTCCATCCGATGGAGGCGGGCGTCAGCGGCACGTTCGTGCTGTCGGAGCCGGAGGAGCGCGAGTTGGCCGTCACCGACGGGCTGCCCACGTCCGTGCGCCGGGCGATGCGCGGTGGGCCGGTGTCGGCCGGGGTGCGGTGGTGCTGGATGGAGTTCCCGGACTTGGGCGCGGTCGACGCATTCGTCGCGATCATCCGGCTGAAGCACCAGTTTCTGGCGCGCCCGGAGTAGGGGCACGGCGCTGCCGTGCCCCTACTCCGGGCTTGTGCGCCGTTCGTCGCTGACGCTACATTCCGGCGCCCGCAAGCCGTTCCACACACAAAACGATACATTCGCCATCGAGCGCGATTGATGACGAAGAGGGGTGGTAGGGCCGCGGCCGGCGTCGCAGTCGCTCTCCTCGTGGCCGGCCCCGCCGCGGCGCAAAACGGACAACGTACCCCGGTCTTCCGAGCCCCCGTCATCAGCGACACGGGGAAACTCGCCGGTCCCCGGCAGCCGATCTTCTTTCGTCACGACGTCCACGCCGGTCAGGACCAGATCCCCTGCCTCTACTGCCACAGCACGGTCGCCATTTCGAGCGAGCCGGGGATCCCGGCGATCCAGACGTGCTTTGGCTGCCACCAGATGATTGCCGGCTCCACCCCCTCGCATCAGGCGGAGATCAAGAAGGTGCGCGAGGCGTGGGCGAGCAAACAGCCGCCGCACTGGATCCGCATCCACGCACTTCCGGGCTTCGTGCGGTTCCCGCACATGCGCCACATCAAGGTCCTCGGCACCGAGAGCTGTCTCACGTGCCACGGTGACGTGCGGATGATGCCCCAGGTGCACCAGGTCGCCACGCTCACGATGGGCTGGTGCATCACCTGTCACGTGCAGCGGCAGGTGAGCCGCGACTGCACCCTGTGCCACTACTGAGGCCGGCGCCCATGGATCGCAGACGGTTCCTCAAAGTGTTGGGCGCGACGAGCGGCGGCGCCGCTGCGCTGTCGGCGTGTGGCATCGGGCCCGAGCCGACCGAGCACCTCGTCCCCTATCTCGTGCCGCCCGAAGACCAGGTTCCGGGGACCGCGACGTATTACGCCACGACGTGCCGCGAATGCGCGGCCGGGTGCGGGCTGCACGCCAAGGTGCGCGAGGGGCGGGTGATCAAGCTCGAGGGCAACCCGGAGTCCCCGATCAACGACGGTCGGCTCTGCTCGCGCGGCCAGGCCGCGCTCCAGGGGCTCTACAACCCGGACCGCGTCACCGATCCCATGGCCCGCGGGCCGAACGGCGAATGGCAGAAGCTGACATGGGATGACGCCATCGGCCGGCTCGCGACGAAGGTCAAGGAGGCGCGCGGCCGGGGGATCGTGTTCGTCACCGGGCTCGAAAGCGGTTCGTTCGGCGAGCTCGTCGACTCGTGGACGAAGGACATAGGCGGCCGGCATGTCACCTACGAGCCGTTCGCCTTCGAGGCGTTGCGGGAGGGGAACCGCCTCGCCTTCGGCACGTCGGCGATTCCCTTCTACGACTTCGCGAGCGCCCGCTACATCGTCTCCTTCGGCGCCGACTTCATGGAGACGTGGCTCTCCCCGGTCGGCTACCAGAACGGTTTCACCCGCGCCCACAGCTTCGACGGCGATCGCGACGCGTCGATGGCGAAGTTCGTATACGTGGGCCCGCGGCTGTCGCTCACCGGGATGAGCGCGGACGAGTGGATCGCGGCCCAGCCCGGAACCGAAGGCATGCTGGCGCTCGCGATGGCGCACGTCATTCTCAGCGAGCGCCTCTCAACGGCTCCGCCCGATGCCGCGCGCCTGCGGGATGGCCTCGCCACGCTGGCGCCGGAGAAGGTGGCCCCGTTCATCGGGATTGATGCGAAGGAGATCAGACGGCTGGCGCGGGAGTTCGCGGGGTCCAAGGGCGGTCTTGCGGTCGCGGGGGGCATGGCGGCGCAGTACGCCACCGGCGCCCAGATCGTGGCGGACGTGAACCTGCTGAACTACGTGGCGGGTCAGATCGGCAAGACCATGAAGTTCGGGCCCAATCACGCGCTCGAAGGCGCGGGCTCGTTCAAGGAGGTCACGGATCTCGCGACCGATATGGGCGCGGGCAAGGTCGCACTGCTGCTCGTCCACGGGGCGAACCCGGGTCATTCCCTCCCAGCCGCCTTCTCGCAAGCACTCGGAAAGGTCGGCTACAAGGTCAGCTTCTCGTCGTATCTGGACGAGAGCGCTGCGGCGTCGGATCTCGTGCTCCCCGACCTGCACCCGCTCGAGCAGTGGAACGACTCGCGCCCCCGGGCCGGGATCCACGCGCTGCAACAGCCGGTGATGCAGCCCGTTTTCCCAAACGCCATGCATGTCGGCGACGTGTTGCTCCGCGTGGCCGGGAGACCCGGCACGTTCAAGGACTATCTCCAGAGTCGCTGGAAAGCGTTGCATCAGCAGTTCGGAAAGGGCAGAGACTTCTCGGAGTTCTGGACCGATGCCTTGCAGCACGGCGGGCTGTACGGTGAGGCACCCTCGCAGCCCGTACGCCTCGGGCCGCGCGCCTTCGACGCGCTGGCGTGGGTCATCGGCGGCAACCCGGCGGAGCAGGTGACGCTGATCGTTTTCCCGTCGCTGGCGCTGCACGACGGCCGCGGCGCGAACAAGCCGTGGTTGCAGGAGCTCCCCGACCCGGTCTCGAAGATCACGTGGCACGCGTGGGTGGAGGTCCATCCCGAAACCGCGGCGAAGTGGCAACTGGCGAATGGGGACATCCTGCTGCTCGAGTCGCCGTACGGCGCCGTGCGCGCGCCCGTGTGGATCACGCCGGGCGTCCGGCCCGACGTGCTGGCGGTCCCGACGGGGCAGGGGCACAAGGCGTACGGCCGCTACGCCAAGGACCGCTCGTTCAACGCCTTCGAACTGCTGAGCGACAAGCCGGCGGACTTCGGCGGGCGTGCGTTCGCAGTGCGGGTGTCGGTGGTGAAGACCGGGGACCACCGGCGGCTGGCCACCAGCGAGGGCGACGCCCGCGAGCAGGGCCGCGGGATCAGCGAGGTGCTACCGCTCGCCGAGGCGCGCAAGCTCAAGGCCGGCGCCCATCCCTTCGAGGAGCGCGAGGTACCGGCGTACGCGGACGAGGCGCTCAAGGAATGGGCCGAGGCGCAGCACCAGCAGGCCTCGCTCGGCAACTACGCGGGCGCCGTGCCGCGCTGGGGGATGGCGATCGACCTCTCGAAGTGCACCGGCTGCTCGGCCTGCGTGACGGCGTGCTATGCGGAAAACAACCTGGCAACCGTGGGCGAGGAGCTCGTCGTGCGGCGCCGCCAGATGAGCTGGATGCGGATCGAGCGCTACTACACGGGCGGCGAGGGCAAGCCTGTGGGGGCGGTCGTCACGCCGATGTTGTGCCAGCAGTGCGGCAACGCCCCGTGCGAGCCAGTGTGCCCTGTGTACGCCGCGTACCACACCCCCGACGGGCTTAACGGCCAGGTCTACAACCGCTGCGTCGGCACGCGCTACTGCGCCAACAACTGTCCGTACAAGGTGCGCTACTTCAACTGGTACAACTACGCGGAGCCGGGTGGCGAATGGGAGAGCTGGCCCGACCCGCTCAACCTGCTGCTCAACCCGGACGTCACCGTGCGCGAGAAGGGTGTGATGGAGAAGTGCACCTTCTGTGTGCAGCGCATCCGCGGCGCTCAGAACCGCGCACGCCTCGAGGATCGCAGCGTGCGCGACGGGGACATCACGCCGGCCTGCGCGCAGGCCTGCCCGTCGGAGGCGATCGTGTTCGGCGATCTGCACGACAAGACCTCACTCGTCGCCCGGCTCGCCGAGGACCCGCGCGGCTACCACGTGCACGCCGAGCTCAACACCCGGCCCGCGATCACGTACATGGCCAGAGTGGTGCACCGCCCGGCAGGCGAGCCAACCCCGCATGCCTGAGACCGCGACGGCACCGGCCCGCGGCACCCGCGTGACCTATGATTTCGTCACGCGCGCCATCGCGCGCACGCTGGGTCACCCGGGGAAGGGCTACTTCGCGTTGCTCGGGAGCGCGGTCACGCTGCTGGCAGTCGGGATCGGCTGCCTGCTGCTGCTGCTCCGCTATGGGCTGGGACTGGCCGGCTACTCCCACCCCGTGTACTGGGCGGTGTACATCACGTGCTTCGTGTTCTGGGTGGGCATCGCGCACTCGGGCACGCTGATCTCGGCGATCCTGTTCTTGTTCCGGTCGGGGTGGCGCACCGCGGTGTATCGCACGGCCGAGGCCATGACGGTGTTCGCCGTCATGACGGCGGGCCTGTTTCCGCTGATCCACATCGGCCGGCAATGGTACTTCTACTGGCTCATCCCCTACCCGAACGAGCGCGGCCTGTGGCCCAACTTCAAGTCGCCGCTCATCTGGGACGAGTTCGCGATCGGGACGTACTTCACCGTGTCGACGGTGTTCCTGATCATGGGGTTGATCCCGGACATCGCGGCGGCGCGCGACGTGGTGAGCGGCTGGCGCAAGAAGCTGTACGCCATCACGTCGCTGGGGTGGCGCGGCACGAACGAGCAGTGGCGCCACTATACGCGCGGCTACCTCTACCTCGCCGCGCTCGCGACGCCGCTGGTCCTGTCGGTGCACAGCGTGGTGTCGTGGGATTTCGCGATGGCGATCGTGCCCGGCTGGCATGCGACCATCTTCGCTCCGTACTTCGTGGCCGGCGCGATTTACTCGGGCGTGGCGATGGTGATCACGCTGCTCGTGCCGATCCGCAAGCTGTTCCGCCTCGAGGAGCTCATCACCGTCCACCACTTCGAGAACCTGGCGAAGTTGTGCCTCCTGACCGGCATGATCGTCGCGTACGCGTACTGCGTCGAGTATTTCACAGCCTGGTTCGGCGGCAATCCCGCCGAGCGCGCGGCGTTTTGGTACCGGGCATTCGGACCGTTTTGGTGGGCGTCGTGGACGATGATCATCTGCAACGCCTTCCTGCCGCAGCTCCTGTGGTTCAAGCCGATCCGCACGAGCATCCTGGCGCTGTTCGTGATCTCGATCTTCGTGAACATCGGCATGTGGTTCGAGCGCTTTGTGATCATCGTCGTGTCGCTCGCGGGGGAGCCGTACGAGCGGTTCGCGAACGCCACGTACAACCCGACCTGGGCGGACTGGGGAATCATGGCCGGCAGCTTCGGCTGGTTCTTCATGTGGTTCCTCTTGTTCGTGAAGAATTTCCCGGCGGTCTCGATCTCCGAGGTGAAGGAAGTGCTCCCGGCACCCACGCGCGGCACGGCGGTGCACGCGTGAAGCTCGTAAACCCGCTCACCGCGATCTTCCACCCGCCGCCGACGCCGGGCGTGCTGGGCGTGTTTGGTCACCTCGACGCGACCGTGGACGCCATCGGCAAGCTGCGCCAGGGCGGCCACACCGACTTCACCGTCTATTCCCCGATTCCGCGGCACGAGATCGAGGACGCGCTCGACCAGCCGGTGAGCCCGGTCCGCATGTTCACCCTGATCGGCGGCATCGCCGGGTGCGCCGTCGGGGCCTGGATCACGCTGTACATGTCGTACGACTGGCCGATCGTGCTCGGTGGCAAACCCGTGGGCTCGATCCCGCCGTACGTAGTGATCATGTTCGAGATGACGATCCTGTTCGGCGCGCTCGCGACCATCCTCGGCATCCTGTTCAACGCCCTGTTCGCGGCGCGCCGCCTCGGGACGGTCGCCTACGACGCCCGGTTCACGAACGACAAGTTCGGCATCTTCGTGCCGTGCGAGCCGGCGCGGGCGGGGCAGGTGGAAGCGCTGCTCCGCGGCACCGGTGCGGAGGAGGTGCGGCGTGCGTAAGCGCGTGTTGCTGCTCGGACTCGCGGCGCTTGCCGCCTGTAATCCGGACGACGTCGTGCACCGCGTCGGATGGTTCGCCACGATGCGGCACCAGCGCAGCATCAAGCCGTACGCGCGGCCCATCCCGCCGGTCGCGGGCACGGTCCCGATCACCGGCGTCGAGCCGGCGGCGGATCTCACAACCGCGGACCGGCTCGCCAACCCCCGCACCCGCACGTCCGAGTCCATCAACCGCGGCCGGTTCGTGTACGAGACCTACTGCCTGGTCTGCCACGGCGCGAGCGGAAGAGGCGACGGGCCGATCTCGGCCACGAACGGGCAGACGCCGCCCGGGCCCTTCTTCGGCGTGCGCTCGCTGGTGAACGACACGATCGCGCGGCGCACCGACGGCTACATCTACGCGGTGATCGTGAGCGGGCAGGTGATGGGGCGCGGCCTCATGCCGGTGTACGGCGACAAGGTGCGGGGCAACGATCGCTGGGACCTCGTCAACTACGTCCGCACGCTCCAGGCGCAAGCGCGGAGCGGGGGCGGAGCGAAGCGATGAGCGCAGTCACGGCTGGTTCCCGCGCGCAGCTGGTCGAGAAGGCACGACAGTTCCCGGCGCGGGCGTTCATCGGCTACGGGGTCGTGGCGTCGGGCGTCGGCGCGGCGGTGTTCCTGTGGGCGCTCACGACCGGCCAGGCCGCCCGGGCGTGGCAGGCCTACCACGTCAATTTCATGTTTTGGACCGGGCTCGCGCAGGGCCTGGTCGTGTTCGCGGCCACGCAGAAGCTCGCGAAAGGGCACTGGTCCGGGCTGCTGATCCGGTTCGCCGAGTCCGCCGCCGCGTTTCTGGTGGTCGCCCTGGTGCTGTTCCTGGGCCTCGCGCTCGGGCGGGCCTACATCTTCTCGTGGCTGCACGAGCCACGCCCCGACATCGGCGGCTGGCTCACGAGCCGGTTCTTCTTTCCCCGCACCGGCTTGATCCTGGCGGCCCTGGTGTGGCTCTCGTGGCGCTTCGTGCGCCACGACATCGCGCCCGACGTGCGAGAGCTCGCGGACGGCCGCCCCGCGGATCGGCTCGAGGGCCGCGACCGGATCGCCCGCGAGGCGGCGATGCTCATCGTCGGGTACGCGTTCGGCTACAGCCTGCTCGCGTTCGACCTGATGATGTCGCTCGCCCACAAGTGGGTGAGCAACCTGTTCGGCGCTTTCTACTTTATGGGCAGCTTCCTCGCCGCGCTGATGTTGCTCGCCGTCCTCACCATTACGCTGCGCCGCCGGATGGGCCTGGTGCAGCTGATCTCGCCGAAGCAGCTGCACGACCTGGGCAAGCTGTGCTTCGGCTTCACGGTGTTCTGGGCCTATCTCATGTGGGCCCAGTTCCTGGTGATCTGGTACGGGAACCTCCCGGAGGAGACGTACTTCATCTTTTATCGGCTGATCGGCCCGTGGCGGCCGGTGGGCGTGTGGGTCTTCCTGCTGGTGTTCGTGATTCCGTTCGTGGGCCTGCTCGGCGTCCGCCCGAAAAAGTATCCGCCCACGTTTCTCGCCTTCGCCCTCGTCAGCCTCGCTGGAATCTGGCTCGAGCGCTACCTCGAGATCGTGCCATCGATCAACGGCGGCGCCGGCCCGGCGATCGGGTTGCCGGAAGCTGGTGTCACGTTGCTGTTCGCCGGCTTGTTCCTCGTCGCCATGGGGTGGTTCGCCACGCGGTATCCGATGATCTCGCCCCGGCTGGCGGCCGATACACTCGAGCGGGAAGCGCACTAGACGCTGTTGCCGGACGCAACGTCGCCGGCTCACGGGGCCCGCGGAGCGACTGCGTATTTTTGTCGCGCAGCGGGCCCCGCGAGCCAGCGACATCCGCCCCAGGCTCTTGCGGCGTTTCTAAGGGTAGCACTGGTACGCGATAGAATCCGGCCCGTTCCCTGGACAACTCGGAGGTCTCATGCGGTCGCAACTGCTTCTGTTGGCGGCAGCTCTGGCGTTGGCGGTGGGGTGCAAGAGCTCAACCTCTCCTTCGGGGGGCGGCCGCAGCACGACGATCACGGTAGGAAACAACTTCTTCTCACCCACGCCGGACACCGTCGCCGCAGGGCAAGTGACGTTCTCGTGGTCGACGCCGTCCAACGGACACAACGTCACCTGGCTGACCGGGCCGACGACGCCTCCCAACTCCGCGACAATGCAGTCCGGCACGTTTCCGGCCACGCTCCAGGCGGGGACCTACACCTACCACTGCACGATTCACGCGGGCATGAACGGTACGATCGTGGTGCAGTGAGCTTCGCCTAGGGTCGGAGTGGCTGGAGGCGCCGCTGCAAGGCTGCGAGGGAATCGGGGGAAAGCGGCCCGCGCACTTCGAAAACGAGCGCTGTGGCGGGCCGATTAGCGGCGGCGCCGCGCGCGCGCACGGGTGCCGCCTCGGCCCTGCGCTCCGCCGCTGCGAGGGAATCCGGCGCCGCCGCGGCACGGCCCAGTAATGCCCGCTCGGCAGGCTGCGCGGTATCGGAGCGCGCCGCACCAGTCACGACGACCGCTTGGAGCGAGAGCGGAGCCTGGCGACCGGTGATGACGTCGATTGCGGTGCTCGAGTCGAGCGCCTGCTGGACGACGACGACCGCGGAGTAGCCGATCAGGCGCGCCCGGTAAATGCCCCGGACCGGAAGGTCGGGCACGGCGTAGGGATCCGTGCCCAGGAGCGCACGAGCGCTGTCCAAGGTGACTGGGGAGCCGGTCAGGGCGTACTGCCCGACCATGCCAGCGACAGCCGGCGCGCGCTCTTGGTCGGCGCGGACGGGGGAAGGGGCGAGGGCGGGGCGGGGCACCGGCTGCTGGAGCGCACCGGCGGCGCGCTCGTCGCGCGCGCGGAGCGCGACTGCGGTCTCGGGCCGGGCGGCCTCGGCCGTCGACGCTCGATCCGCGACCACCGCCTCCATGGACTTGTCCTTCGCTCCCGATTTGCGTTCCACTACCGCGCTGGTCGCCGCGGGCGCGCGCGTGCGCCGCACCGGCAGTGGCGCGGCACGGCTCGTAGCGCCGTTCTCGGGCGCGGCCGCGGGAGGGAGGGTGCTCTTTGCGGCGAGATCGCCGGTGCGCTGGTCTACCGCCGGCTGCTCCCGCTGCAATGCCCGGGGCCCAAAATACATCCCGGCTCCGAGCGCGAGCACCACGGTCGCGGCCCAGGCGAGCGGCAACCGTACACGCCACCACAGCCGCACCGGGGGCTCCGGGTCACCCGGCCGGAACGGCGGGGTCGCGCGGTCTGGAGGGGCGGCGAGCCCGAGCAGCTCATCGGCGCGCGCGATGAGCGCCCGCTCTTCCTCCAGGCGGTCACGGCAGCCGGGGCACTGTGCGATATGCGCCTCGACGTCCTGAGACTGGACCGGCGAGAGCTCGGCGTCGAGATAAGCGTGCAGCGTGCCGTCATCCACGTGCGACATGTTCACCTGTCCTTCCCGCCTCGAACGCCTCCACCAGCCGGCGGCGCGCGCGGGCGAGGGTCGTGCCGATGGCGCCGCGCGCCAACCCCGTCTGCGTGGCGATCTCGTCGTACGACAGTCCCGAATCCCACAGGAGGAGCACTTCGCGGTCGCGCGGCGTGAGCTGTTCGAGTGCGGTGCGCACCTGCGACCGCTCGCCTTCCGTGTGCAGCGCCTCATCCGACGGCGGAGCGCTGGCCGGCGGCTCGCTCTTCAGGAGCGTGAGGTGGCGCCGCTCCCGCGCGGCGCGCCGGGCGTCGTCGCGCGCCATGTTCGCCGCCACGACGAACAGCCAGCCGCGCGCGTGCGCGGGCTTGTGGACGAGCGCCCGGGCGAACGCCTCCTGGGCGAGGTCCTCCGCGCGCTCCGCGTCCCACACCTTGCGGTACAGGAACCGCACCAGGGCGCGGTACGTGGTCCGGTACACGTCGGCCAGGTCGTCGGGCATGAGATCAAATGTGGAATGCGGAATGTGGAATGCGGAATGAACGGCCATGTCCCGTCCACGAACTACCCTTGTGATTCCGCATTCCGCATTCCGAATTCCGCATTCGCACTATCCCCTGAAATCCGTGACGACCTTCGCCAACTCGCCCGGTGCCCAAGCGGTCTTGCCCCCCGCCTCAATCTTGATGCTCACGCGCCGGCCGGCCACGAGGACTGCGGGCTCCAGCGTCGCGGGCTTCACGAGCTCGGGGAGGGCGTGCAGCAGGGCGAAGTAGGCGTCGCTGAACGCCGCCACCGAAACCACCTGCAACGAGTCGCCGTGCGCGCTGTCCGTCCAGGTGCTGTCGCGCCACAGGAAGACGCGACCGCCGACCCGCCGTATGCGCGTGGCCTCAGCGGAGCCGCGTGTGATCACGGAGTCGGCCGCCGCGCCAGTGACGGTCACGGCGCTCAGCTGGAGCGAGCCGGAGAGCGCCCGCTCTGCGCGGGACCGCTCCACCGCGGCGGCGCCTGCCTGGTCTTGCGGGGCCGGGGCAGCGGGCGGGGCGCGATCGAACATCGGCCGGACCACGACCTGATTGGGCTCCTGCACGAGATAGGATGTGTACTCGGTGAGGATGCCGTAGCGCAGCGCGAGCCGCTTCAGCTCGTTCACGATCTCCGTGTTCGGTCCGTGGAGCCGGATCTCTCGAGACAGGGCGCCCACTTTGCGAGCGGCCCACAGCTGCGGCACGTAGTCGCTCCCGGCGTTCTCGTCGCCGAACCGGGCATTCGTCGTGAAGGACTCTTCCCGGCCGTTTCTCCGTCCAGTCACGGTCACGGACCTCTCCCTTCTCCCTTCTCCCCGATTTCGCCCGAACAACACCAGCTCGTCACCCGCGAACAGATCGGGCAGGCGCTCCGGCTGCAGGTCGTAGAGCTCGACGCCGTCGCCCCGCAGGGCGAGATCGGTGAGCACCGGGCTTGCGATCTTCGTCGCGAGCGACCCCACCGCCTGCTCGATGTCGCCGCCCGGCCGGATGTATTCGGTGACGCCGCGCGCGCGGTCGGTCAGCCGGTCCAGGAGGTAGGTGTTCACGTCGTACCCGATTCCGAAGGCAAAGACCCGAAACGGCCCCCGGCCGTGCTCCGCCTGGTCGGCGATACGCTCGGGATCGGTCTCGCCCACCGTGGGCAGTCCATCCGTCAAGAACACGACGACGCCGAGGGCGCCCTCGCCCGGCCGCTCGGCGAAGGCCTCCGTGAGCGCACCCGCGATGTTGGTGCCGCCGTTGGTGTCGAGCCGGCGGACCCAGTCCTGGGCGGCGTGGACGTTGTCCGCCGATACCTCGGTCCACCCGGCGGCGTAGCGGCGCACTCCGCTCCCGAACGTGACCACGCGGAACCGGTCCCCCCGGCGCAATGTGCCGAGCAGTTGGACGAGCGCAGCCCTCGCCTGGTCGAGCTTGTCGCCGGACATCGACCCGGACACGTCGAGCACGGCTACGATGTCACGCCGCACAGGCGCTCCCGTCTCTGCGGCCCGGCCAGGTGCGAGCAGCAACATGAAGAATCCGTCCTCACCCACTGGTTGGTGCGTGAGGAGCGAGGTCCCTACCAACCCGCGCGCCAGCGGCAGCAGCAGCTCCAGATCGCCGCCGGCCGTGGTGTCCGCCAGGGCGAGCTCGAGGTGATCGCCGCTGTGGCTCACCGTCAGCCGGTGGGTGGGCGAGTACGGGTCGCCCCAGCGCGCGGCGCTGTCCACCTGGAGCCGGAAGCTCCGGGAGGGCGCTGCCGTCCCGGCTGCGTACCGGAACCGCATGGCATCACCTACTCGATCGAGGATCTGCGTGTAACGCAGCGTGATCTTGCGCGTCTCGCCAGGTGCGATGGGGAAGACCCTGGCCCGCAGCAGCCCGTGGCCGGCGAGCTCGATCAAGGCGGGGTCACGCCGGCGCCGCACGATCTGCTCGTAGATCGCGCGCGCTTGCCCGGCGTCCATCGGCTCGCCTTTCAGCTCGCGGTCCCCCTGCCAGAGGGAGAAATCGCTGAACACCGTCTCGCCCGGCAGCGGATACAGGTAGCTCCCCTCGTCCATCAGCGGCCCGGTGTTGCGGAACCATTCTTCTACGGACACGCGGGCGATGCGTCCGGTCACCGCCACCTGCACGGCGCTGCGCACCTTCTCGATCGTCCCACGGGGGAGCGGCCGCACCGGCTCGATCCAGCCCTGCGCGAGAGCCGCGGGTGCAATCGACAGGAGCGTGGAGCAGAGACCGAACAGACGCTTCAGAGACAACATGGCGACCGGTTCCTGTGAAGGGACGCCATGAGAGACGATTGACATGGAACGGGTTGCACAGTGGGCGTCACGACGGCGGGGGCGGGTGTGGTACTGTGCAGTGCGCCAAGGGGTTGCGGGGAGGGGACGCGCAGCGCCATTTTGGAGCGCGCCTGTGCGTTGTCGGCCGTACGATTGCCGCGCCCTAGGGGACGGGGACTCGTGCCGCGCTACACTTACCGCCGCCTCACCAAGCTGCCTACGACGGCGGAGGACTTGCGCCGCCATACGGTTCTCAATCTCCCCGGCATGCTCGCCGGGCTCAGCTTCGAGCACATGATCATGCAACCCGGTGCCGCGCTGCCGATCTCCGTGGAAGATGCGACGGGGATTCTGATCTTCACGCTCACGGGCCGCGGGGTGATGCTGCTCGACGGTGACCGCATCGAGGTGGCGGCGAACGACCTGGTGCACATTCCCGCGGGCGTGCCGTACGGGCTGCAGACCCTGGGCGGAACGGATTGGACGTACGTCGTGCTCCAGGCGCCAGTAGAATAGACGTCAGACGTCAGATGTCTGACGTCTGTCTGACGCCTATTTCACCGCGCACTGATTCTGCCCGAACTCCAAGATCTCCGCGTCCGCCTCCGACACATCCACCAGGCCCAGATTCGCCAGCTTGATCGTCCGGTAGCTCTCGGGTGGCGCGGGCGTGTTGTGCGCAACCCACCCGAGGAGCGCCGCTTCGTCGCGGATGGCGATCGCCTCGTTGGTCGCCGTGATGACGTCGAAGCGCGCCGCGACGCTGCGGTCGGCGCGGCGCTCGGGCTCGCCGGCGTAGTGCGCGGGGAGCACGAGTCGATCGCCCGACCACTCGCGTCGTATCCGCGCGAGGCTCTGCCACAGGAGCCGGGTCCAAGCGTCCCGCTGCCCGCCCAGGTCAGGGCGGCCCACCGACTGGACGAACAGGAAGTCCCCCGTGAGCGCGAGTGCGTCGTCCGCCAGCAGCGCGATACTGCCCAGGGTGTGTCCGGGAACGTGCTGCACGCGCAGCGTGGCGCGCCCGAAGGCGACGGTGTCGCCCTCCGTGACCGGTTGAGAGGTGAAGCGGCCCTCGGTCCCGTCGTACGGGGAGCGGGCGTCGTCGGGATGGAGGAAGTAGGGCACACGCCACCGCGCGGCGGCCGCGCGCGCGCCGCTCAGGTAGTCCGCGTGCATGTGGGTGTCGACCACCGCGGCCGGCGTGGCCCCGAGCTCCTGGAGCAGCTCATCGTAGCGCTCGACGTGGCGGCCCGGATCGATGACTACGGCGTCGCCATCGCTCACCAGCACGTAGGAGAGCGCGCCCTTCCCGACCCGGTCGAGCTGGACGACGTGCTCCACGGAGGGCGTGGGTGTGAGGACTCGCGCCAGATACACCGTCTCCCACGCCGCCATCCCGCCGCTGACGGAGTACGCCTCGAACCCACGCTCGCGCAGGAACAGCGTGGCCTGTTTGCTCGAGTTGCCATGCCCGCAGATCACGACGACCGGCCGGCGTGGGTCGAGCTCGAGCGGCTCGAGGTGGGGTAGCCGATAGATCTGGGAGGCGGGGAGGGCACGGAAGTCGAGCGTAGGCCCGAAACTCACCGCGCCCTGCGCGACCCGCTCCGCGGCGCGGATATCGAGCAGTTGCACGGGCTCGCCTGAGTCGAGGCGCCGCGCGAGCTCATCGGGCGAGATTTGAGGAATCGGGGCGCTCGGCATGGGGATGAGTGTCGTCGCGGGCGTGCGAAAATGCAACCGCGGCCCCGGCGCGCGAGGTCTCCCGTTTTGCGGGCCGCCGGGTTATTGTGAACGCGTTCACAAGCGACACCCAGCCATCGTCTCGGAGGACATCAGCATGCGGTTGATTGCGCTCACCTCGCTTCTCGCGCTCGGCGCCGTGGCCTGCGGCGGCGGGAGCAAACCGGACGCGTCTCAGGCAGCGGCGGCCGTTCCCGCGGCGGCGAACGCTGCGGCGGCGCCCGCGGCGCCCGCGACCGGAGCGGTCATCGTCGAGGTGAAGATGACCGGCAACGGCACCACCAAGGCCGCGTTCGAGCCGGCGACGTTGACCATCAAGCCGGGCGCCATTGTGCGGTTCATCAATGTGTCGGGAGGCCCGCACAACGTCGCGTTCTACCCCGACTCGGTCCCGAAGGGCGCCGCGGACGTGCTGAAGAAGGGCATGCCCAACCCCATGGGCGATCTCACCGGCCCGTTCCTGACCCAGCCGAACGAGAAGTACGACGTGTCGTTCGCCGGGGCGCCGGCGGGCAACTACAAGGGGTACTGTATGCCGCACGTCGCGCTCGGCATGCACATCACGCTCACGGTGCAGTAGCCCGCTGCCTGCGTCGCGGGACGTCACGGCCCCGGGGCATTGGTCCCGGGGCCGTTTGACTTTCCGGTGACCGGCCGGGATGTTCTCTCGCCGGGACATCCATCCATGCCCTCGTTCTTCGAGCGGGTGCGGGCCGCTCTGGCGGAGAAGGGCTACCAGGTCGAACGCGAGCTGGGGAGCGGGGGCATGGGGATCGTCGTATTGGCCCGCCAGGTCTCGCTCGACCGCCCGGTCGCCGTCAAGGTCATCCGTCCCGAGCTGCACACCGCCATCGCCACCGAGCGCTTCCAGCGCGAAGCGAAGACCCTCGCCCACGTCTCCCATCCCAACATTGTGCCGGTGTACGAGGCCGACGAGACCCCTGATGGCCTGCCGTACTACACCATGCAGTATCTCGAGGGCGAGACGGTCGCCGATCGCCTGCGAAAAGGGCCGATTCCCGCAAACGAGGTTCGCAAGCTCGGCCGCGATCTGCTCGCCGCGCTCGAGGCCGCACACACCCGTGGCATCGTCCACCGGGACGTGAAGCCGGCGAACGTCTTCCTCGTCGCCGGTAGCGCCGTGCTCGTGGACTTCGGCATTGCCAAGAACGTTCAGGTACTGGGCGGGACGTTGGAGTCCATCGGCGATCCGCTCACCGCGCCGGGCATGAGACCGGGGACGCGCGCGTACTGGTCGCCCGAGCAGCTTGGCGGAGCGGAGGCGACGGCGGGCACCGATCTGTACGCGGCAGCGCTAGTGATTTATGAGGCCTACACGGGCCGGCACTGGCTCGAGACTCAGCGCTTGGCTCGCGGAGCGTGGTCCGGTGTCCCCCGTCTCGAGGCGCGTGTGCTCAAGCGCGCCCTCGCGTGGAAGCCTGAGGACCGTTGGCGCGACGCTACTTCGTTCCGGCGTCGGCTTTGGCATGCGCGAGTCTGGCCCTATCAGCGTCGCGTGATCGCCATTGCCATCGGGTGTCTCATGCTCGGAGCGAACTTGCCCGCATGGAGGCCGCTGGTCCTCCGCTGGTTGTCGGACATCTTCGGCTTTCAGCGTGGCCCGACGCGAATCCAGATCACACGCTTCGCGACCACGAGTTCGCCCGCAGAACAGTGGCTCGGGGATTCGATCTCCTGCGGCCTCGCAGACGCTCTCGGTCGGTATCCGGATCTAGCCGTGCGCGGCCCATGCGAACGGCCGTGGGGCCGGTTCCAGCGCAAGACGCGACTCGAGGGCGAGGTGAACGCGACTGGCGACACGATTCGCGTGAGGGCGGGTCCGGGGGGCGGGCGCTGGCAGAAGGTGGCGTCGTTCCCGGCGATGGCTTGGCGGCAGGGCGTCGCGGATCTGGCGGCCGGTAGCTTCGATTCTCTGCTCGGTCCGGGTCGAGCGCTCGAGCCGTCGCTACCCGCTGCGATCTTGCCCAAGGGTCCTGCGGCTCGGGGGGCGTTCCTCGCAGCGGAGCACTTGTTTGCCCAGGCGCGGTGGGGTGAAGCGTACGCGGCCTACGGCCGAGCCGCGGCAGCCGACACGACGTGCTGGATCTGTGACTGGCGCCACGTCGAAGTGGGCCGGTGGCTCAGCCTTCCCGAAGACAGCGACGAGGTCGCCCGCTACGAGCAGCACCGCAGTCTGTTTCCCGCTCAGTACCAATGGCTCATCGACGCTGAGGCACGTCCCCTCGATCACCGGATCGCCGATTTGGAGGCCGGCGTCCGCCGCTGGCCGGAGTTCTTCTTCGGGCGGTTTCGCCTCGCCGACGAGCTGTTGCACCGGGGCCCGCTTATCGGCCGCGCCCGGCGGGAAGCCGTACCGCCGTTCAACGACCTGCTCGAGGGGCGCGCCGACTTCGGCCCTGCGTGGGAGCACCTGGCGTGGCGGGCGATCGCAGACGGCGATTCGGAGGAGGCGACCCGCGCGCTTATACAATTGCGTTCCACCGGCCCGTCGAGCGATGCCTTCACCGCCCAGATTCGCGCGCTCCTCGATGTCGCCTTCGCCTGGCGCTTCCTGGACTCGGCCCGCGCCCACAGCGTCACGGTGGAGCAAGTTCGCAAAACGGAGGCTGCGGGCGCCACCGCGCTCGACGCTGGGGCGCGTTATTTGCCGTACTTCGACGCGCAACTCGGCGCGCTTGACCTCGGGCGGATCCTCGAAGCGCGCCCGCGGCTAGCCCGCTCGGCGCTGCTCGCGCAGACTTTTGGCGCTCTCGGCCTGGGCCGCGTCGACTCGGCCCGTGCGGCGCTACGCCGGCTCCAGGTCCGCTACGGCGAACGGCGTCTCGCGCTGTTCGCGGACGAGTTCGAGGCGGCTTGGCTCGCGTTCGATCCCGACTCGGCCGGACGCGCGCGGTGGGCGTCGATCCACGCGTCCCTCGCCGAGCGCGCTACGTTGCCGGCGACCGCTCCGGAAGAGCGGCAGCGAGCCGCGTGGATGATCGCCCTCGTCGCCCGGCGGCTGGGAGAGTGGGACGATGCCGGTGTGCACGCCCTGCTCGCGGACGAGCCGCAGCCCCGTCCCTTGGGTCGACTACTGTCCGCTGTGGAGGCTGCGTCTCGCGGCGATGTGCGTCAGGCGCTGAAGCTGTCAGAGCCCGCGATGGTCATGGAGGCAGGAGCGTCCGATCCAGATCCCTTCTTCCGCGCCGTGCTGCACCTGCTTCGCGCGGAGTGGTACCAAGGCGTTGCTTCGCCAGAAGGTGCGCGGCGGGAGCTGGTCTGGTACCAGAACTCGGACGTGTACCGCTACCCGGTCGGTGAACCCGAGCTCGCCGAAGTCGACTGGGCATTCGGCGCGCTCGCGCGGTGGCGCGTCGCGCCGCTGCTCGACCGTGGCGACGTCGCGTGCCGCGCATACCGGGATGTGAAGCGATTGTGGGCGAGCGGCGACGCGCGCTACCGCGCCCGCGCCGACAGCGCCACCCGGCGGATGTCCGAGCTCCACTGCGGAGCTTCGCCATGATCGTGTGCCGCGTCCTCGGGCCCGTGGAGGTGAGTGTGAACGGCATGGGCGCGCCGCCCGAGCTCCTGTGGCGCAAGAACCTGGCGCTCCTCGTGTACCTCGCACGCTCGCCGAAGCGCACCCGTACCCGGGAGCATCTGCTCGGGCTGCTGTGGGCTGAAAAGCTAGAGAAGGACGCGCGCCATTCGCTCAACGAGGCAGTGCGGATCCTGCGCCGCTACCTCGGTGAAGGCGGGCTCACGTCGGATACCAACCAAGTGCGACTCGGCGCGGGTGCCGTCGAGCTCGATATCGATCGGCTCGAAGCGCTCGTGGCCGGGCGGGACTACGCGGCCGCCGCCGCGCTCGTCAGCGGGGAGTTCCTCGAGGGCTTCAGCGTCCCGGGCGCGTCGGGCCTCGACGACTGGGTCGCCGCGGAACGGACGTTCTGGCGCACGCGTTCCGTGGACGCGCTGCTCCACCGCGTCGACGAGCTGCTCCGGTCGGGAAGCGTCACTGCCGCACAGGCCGTGGCCCAACGGGCGCTCGGGCTCGAGCGCAGCTCCGACGCGGCCGTGCGGGCGGTCATGTGCTGCCTCGCGCTCACGGGAGACCGGGCGGGCGCGCTCGCCCACTTCGACGAATTCGCGGCGCGCCTCCACTCCGACGTGGGCACCGAGCCTGATGCGGACACGAAAGCGCTCGCGGAGCGGATCCGGCGGGAGCGGGTGTGGCGGCTGCCCGCCCGCACGCGCCCGGGCGAGGACGTCGCCGCGACAGCACAGCGGTCGCCGCTGGTGGGGCGCGCCGCTGAGTTGGAGCAGCTGCTCGACGCGTGGGCCGCGTGTCGGCGGGAGCGGCGGCCTGCCGTGGCGATCGTCGAAGGAGACGCAGGCGCTGGGAAGACGCGGTTGGCCGAGGAGCTGATGGACCGGGCGCGCCTCGACGGGGCGGCGACCGCGGCGGTGCGCGCCGTGGAGGCAGACATGCACGATCCCTGGAGCGGGGTGCACGGTATCGCGCGGGGCGGCCTGCTCGAGGCGCCCGGTGTGGCAGGGGCGGCCCCGCCCTCGCTCTCCACGCTCCGCGCCGGCGGCGCGGCGGCGGAGCCAGTTGGCCGCGCGCTGAGCGAAGTGCTGCGCGCGATCTCGGACGAGCAGCCGGTTCTCGTGCTGGTGGATGACGCGCAGTGGGTCGACCGCGAGTCGTTGCTCGCGCTCGGTGCCGTCGCCCGCGATCTCACTCCGGCTCCGCTGTTCCTCCTCTTCACGATCACGGCTCAGCCGCCCCGCGCCGAGCTCGATGCGCTGCGGGTGCGGATCGGACGCGAGCTCCTGGGGGCCGCGGTGCGGCTCGAGTCGCTCTCCGGCGACGCGCTCCGGGCGCTGGCGCGCTGGGCGCTGCCCGGCTACAACGACGTGGAGCTCGACCGCGTGACGCGACGCGTGGCAACCGATTCGGCGGGCATCCCGCTGCTCGCGGTCGAGCTGTTGCGGGCGGTGGCGGTGGGCCTCGATCTGCGGGACTCGCACGGCGCCTGGCCTGAGCCGTTCCGCACCTTCGATCAGACCTTGCCGGGCGACCTCCCGGACGCCGTGGTGGCCGCCATCCGCATGGGCTTCCGGCGCTTCACGACCGAAGCGCAGCGCGTGCTGCAGGTCGCGGCGGTGCTGGGCGGGCGCGTCTCGGCGGCGCGCTTGGCGCGCGGGTCGGGGCTCGACGCCGACGCCCTTGCTGCGGCGCTGGATGAGCTCGAGTGGCAGCATTGGCTGACCGTCGAGCCGCGCGGCTACGCGTTCGTCGCCCGGATCATGCGCGACGTGGTGGAGCGCGACATGGTGACGCCGGGGCAGCGGCAGCGCATGCTCGACGCAGCGGACCCAGCCAGCTGACGTGCGTCTGGCCCGGCCCCGTCCCGCCGCGTAGTATTGCGGGACGGGGGTGCGGCCCCCGCTCAGGGGCGCTTGACCCGCGCTTGCGACCGGGCGCCTAGAAGGAGCGCGTATGGTGCGCATCTGGCAGTCCCCGTTCGTGCGGTTGGCGGGCTATTACGTCCTGCTGGGCCTCGTCGTTGTGCTGCTCGTGAAGGCCTTGCCCCAGATCGTCGATCTGTTCGACGCCTTCCAAAAAGTCTCCCCGATTTACGGCAGCGGCGGCAAGAAGGACGCGCTCGATCAGGCGGCGAATACGCCGGGGGTTGCCAGTCTCGGCTCGGCGAACTTGGCGCTCATCACCTTGCTGTCGATGCTCGGAGCGCTCGCACTCGCCTTACCCGTCGCCTGGGTCTATATGATCACGAAGCAGCACCGCGGGTACGACCAGTCCGTGGTGCAGACGGTGATCGTGCTCCCGATGACGGTCGCCGGCACGCTCATCCTCGTCCAAAACGCACTCGCGCTGGCGTTTGCGCTCGGCGGCATCGTGGCGGCGATTCGGTTCCGCAATACGCTCAAGGACACGAAGGACATTGTCTACATCTATCTCGCCTTGGGCGTGGGCATGGCTGCCGGAGTGTTCGCCCCCGTGGTGTCGGCGGTGATGTCGCTCGTTTTCAACTACACGCTGCTGGCGCTGTGGAAGTTCAACGTCGGGAACATCTACGCGGACCAGGCGTTGGCCGGACGTCTCCGGCTCGGTCAGGCGATTGTGGCTCCGCGCGCGCACACCGGTGAATATCAGGTCATCGGCGACCCCGAGATGTTGCAGGCGTTGGCACCGCGGGAATTCGAGAAGGTAGCGGCGGCGTCGGACCGCCTGCGTCGCTACATCGAGGATCGCGCCAAAGGCAAGAAGCGGCTCTTTAACACTCTGCTGCTCGTCCACACCACCATGCTGGAGCCGGCGCAGCAGGCCGTCGAAGCGGTGCTCGATCAACTCGCAAAGCGCTGGGAGCTCCGGGAGGTGCTTCCTGCCGGCGACGGCAAGTCCACGCTCGAATACTTGGTGCGGCTCGCGAAGGACGCGCCCCCCGGCCCGCTGCTCGACGCAGTGAAAGCGCGCGGCGCGCCCCACGTGATCGCCGCCGAATACCGCTCGTTGCGCGGGCTCGGGAACGAGTAGCGAGAGTGACCGATGCCGCCCGCCACGCCTTCGAGTGAACGAACCTGGGTTTGCGCGGCGCTCGTCGCGGCGGGCGGCCTCGCGCCGGGAGCGACCACGGGGCAGGGCGGCGCGAGCACGCCGCCTCCGCCCCGCACAGTCACCGTCACCGCCGGTCCCGAGTATCGGGCCGGGTGGCTGCATCAGGTGCTGTTCGGCCGCCACTACCGTGACCTCTGGACCACGCCGATCGAGGTGGAGTTGCTCGACCTCGGAGCCTTCGCCGGCGGCCTGACTCCGCTGCGGCGCGGCGGTGGTGCCCAGACGCGCGCGCTCCGCCTCGCCGGCGCGGACGGTCGCGAATACGTGTTTCGCTCCGTGAACAAACACCCGAGCTGGCTGCCGGCCGACCTGCGCGAGACGATCGCCGAGCGCGTCGTCCGCGACCAGATCAGCGTGCTGCATCCGAGCGCGGCGCTGGTCGCGGCCCCCCTGCTCGGGGCGGCGGGCGTGCTGCACGTGCAGCCGTACCTCGTCGTGCTGCCGGACGATCCTCGCCTCGGCGACTTCCGCCCAGAGTTCGCCGGCATGCTGGGGATCCTCGAGGAGCGCCCGCGCGAGGGACCGGGCGGTGCGAGCGGGTTCGCAGGCGCGAGCGAGGTCGCGGGCACGGACCGCCTGCTGGACCTGCGACGGAGCAGCTCGCGTGAGCGGGTGGATTCCCGCGCGTTCCTCACGGCGCGCTTGCTCGACCTCCTGCTCGGTGACGGCGATCGCCATGCCGATCAATGGCGGTGGGCGCGCTTCGACGCAACGGAAGGCCACGTGTGGCGGCCGATCCCGCGCGACCGCGACGAAGCGTTCTCGCGCTTCGACGGTCTCTTGCCGCGGCTCGCGCGCATCAGCCACCCGGATCTGGTGGGTTTCGGTTACGACTACGGCAGCGTCTACGGGCTGAGTTGGCGCGCCGAGGATCTCGACCGACGCTTTCTGACCGATCTCGAGCGTCCGGTGTGGGACTCTGTCGCCCATGCGACGCAGGCGCGCCTGACCGACTCGGTGATCGACCTCGCCGTCGGGCGTCTACCCTCCGAGTACTACGGCGGCAACGCGGCTGACCTGGCACGGGCTCTGAAGCACCGGCGGAACAGATTGGCGGCCGCTGCGGGCGAGCTGTACGGGTTGCTCGCGGCCGACGTGGATATCGAGACGACGGACCACCCCGAGCTCATCGCTGTCGAGCGACGCGCCGACGGCCGCGTCACCCTGCGCCTGGCGCGGCGCCCCAAGGCGCCGGCGGCACCGATCGCAGCGCCCTATTTTGTGCGCACGTTCGATCGCGCCGAGACAAAGGAGATCCGCCTATATCTGCGGGGCAGTGACGATCGCGTGACGATCTCGGGCGCGGCGACGCGGAGTATCCTCGTGCGAGTGATCAGCGATACAGGACGTGCGGAGGTGGTGGATTCCTCGCGGGTCGCCGGGCGGGGACGGTCGACACGCGTGTACGACGGCGGCCGGGGTGCGACGTGGATCGTGGCGGGACCGACCACGGCAGTCGACCATCGACCCGCGGTTCCGCGACAGCGGCCCGACGTGTTCCACGCCCAGCCGCGAGACCAGGGACGTGCCTGGGCGCCGTGGACCTGGATCAGTGTCCAGCCGGACGTCGGGGTGATCGTGGGCGGCGGGGCCACGCTGCGCAGCTACGGCTTCCGCCGCTTCCCTTACCAGTCGTCGATGAGTTTTCGCCTGGGCTTCGCGACGGGCGCGGGAAACTTCGGCGTGGAGTACACGGGCGACTTTCGGACGGCGGGCGCCGCGCGCGTGGCGATACGCGCGGACTGGTCGGGGTTCGACGTCGTGCGGTTCTACGGCTTCGGCAACGAGACGCCGGACACGGGCTCGACCGACTTCTACAAGGTCAAGCAGCAGCAATACCTCGTCGCGCCGTCCCTGGTGCTCCCGCTGGGGCGCCGCACGGAGCTGACGGTCGGCCCCCTCTTGAAATACGCGTTCACGGATCTTCTCTCCGGCACTTTCATCGACACGAGACGGCCGTACGGAATCGGGAGCTGGGGGCAGGTGGGAGTGCAGGCCGGTTTGCGCGTCGACACACGGGACCGGGCCACGAGCCCCACCCGCGGCGTGCTGCTCACGCTGGGCGGCAGCGCCTACCCGACGTTTTGGGACGTGACCGCCCCGTTTCAGGAAGCGCACGCTGAGGCGGCGACCTACCTCACGGCGGCGATTGCGACGCGGCCCACGTTGGCGGTTCGGATCGCCGGCAAGAGAGTGTGGGGGAGCGTTCCGTTCCACGAGGCGGCGTTCGTCGGCGGGGCCGGCACGGTCCGTGGCTACAGCGAGCACCGCTTCGCCGGCGATGCGGGGCTGTACGCGAATGTCGAGCTCCGTTTCCGACTCGCGCGGCCCTCCCTCGTCGTACCTGGCGACTTCGGCGCCTTCGGGCTGGCGGACGCGGGGCGAGTGTACGTCTCCGGGGAGCCGTCGGACCGCTGGCACGCCGCCGCCGGCGGTGGGCTGTGGTTTGCGCCTTTGAGCGCCTCCAACACGCTGAGTGTCGCGGTGGCCCGCAGTCCGAGGCGGACCGCGATCTACCTCCGGCTCGGGTTCGCGTTCTGATCATGGCGCGTAGACTGGGGTGCCGGGGCCTGCTGTTGGTCGCCGCCGGGAGCGGACCGCTCGGGGGGCAGGCACCGCCGCGGTCACCCGGCGCGCCGGCGCGGGGCTCCGCCACCGTGACGGCGGGCCCCCAGTACAGCGCCGGCTGGCTGCATCGGGCTTTGCTGGGCGCGCATTATCGCAACCTCTGGGCGACGCCGATTCAGGTGCCGGTGCTCGACCTGGCGCGCTTCGGCGGCGGACTCACGCCGCTCAAGCGCGGCGGCGGGCGCCAGACGAAGTCGCTCCGCCTCCGCGGCGCGGATGGTCACGTGTACGTCTTCCGGTCCGTCGACAAGGACCCCGCTGGTGCGATGCCCCCCGAGCTCCGGGCGACGTTCGTGGAGCGGCTCCTCCAGGATCAGATCAGCGCGAGCCATCCGGCTGGGGCCCTCGTGGTGGGTCCGCTGTTGCGGGCGGCGGGTGTGTACCACGCCGAGCCCCAACTGGTGGCGATGCCAGATGACCCGCGCCTGGATTCGTTTCCGGAATTCAAGGGGATGCTGGGCCAACTGGAGGAGCGTCCCACGGTCGATCCGGAGGAAGACGTCGGGTTCGAAGGGGCGGAGAAGATCGCGAGCACGCAGAAGCTGTGGGAGCACCTCACGCGGGATTCGCGTCATCGCGTCGATTCGCGCGCCTTGCTCGCGGCGCGCCTGCTCGACGTCTTCGTCGGCGACTGGGACCGCCACCCCGACCAGTGGCGCTGGGCGCGGTTCGATGAAGGTGGCGTCCACGTCTGGCGGCCGATCCCGCGGGATCGCGATCAGGCCTTCTCCCGGCTCGACGGCGTGCTCCCGGGGCTGGCGCGCTACTATTACCCGGACCTCGTCGGCTTCGGCGATCGCTATCCGGCCATGATCGGGCTCACGTGGGACGGTCGCGCGCTGGATCGCCGCCTGCTGGTCGACCTCGAGAAGCCGGTGTGGGATTCGGTGGCGGGAGCGCTGCAGGCACGGTTGCCGGACTCGGTGATCGACGCGGCGGTGCGGCGGTTGCCGCCCGAGTACTATGCGCGCGACGGTGCACGGCTGTCCCGCGCGCTCAAGCGGCGACGCGATCTGCTGCGGATGGCCTCGGACCGGTTCTACGCCTTGCTGGCGGGTTCGGTCGACGTGCAGGCCACGGACGAGGCCGACGTCGCTGCGGTGGAGCGTCGCGGGGACGGCGCGGTGGCGGTCCAGCTGTCGCGGCCCGACGGCACGCCGTATTTCGCCCGCACGTTCCGCCGGGAGGAAACGAGCGAGGTCCGGCTGTACCTGCACGGTGGGGACGATCGGGTCGTCGTGCGGGGGGCCGGCCACGGCGGCATCACCGTGCGCGTCATTACCGGGGCGGGGAAGAGCGCAGTCGTGGACTCGGCGCGGGGGTGGGGGCGGAACTACTTCTACATGGACCATCCACCGGCACGGCTGATCACCGGGCCGCGCACGTCCGTCGACCGCGGCGCGGCGCGGGACGGGCCGCGGGATGATCCCACCAAGCCACAGCTGCGCGATTGGGGCGCCCGCTGGAATCCGGGCGTGCGACTCCTCTTCGCGCCGGACTTGGGCGTCGTCGCCGGGATCGGCGAGACCGGTACCTGGTACGGTTTCCGCCAGGATCCGTACCGGTCGCAGCTCGGTTTCAGCGTGAGCTACGCGACCGCGGCGCAGCGCTTCCGCGCGGCGGTTACCGGCGATTTTCGCGATGTCGCGTGGGGCCTGGACGCTGACCTCGATCTTCGGGCATCGGGCATCGAGGTCGTGCGCTTCTACGGCTTCGGCAACGAGGTCGCCGCGCCAAGGTCGGACGACTATTACAAGGTGCGCCAAGAGCAGTATTTGATCGGCCCGTCGTTCGTCGCCCGCTCGGGCATTGCCCGGTTCTCGCTCGGCCCACTGTTGAAGTACGCCCGAACGACGGTCGACACGGGGACGCTCGTCGGGTCGTTGCGGCCGTCCGGTGTCCCGCACTTCCTTCAGGTCGGCGCGCGGGCGGAGCTGCGGTTCGACGCTCGGGATCGGGTGCGGGCACCGGGACGGGGCGCACTGCTCACGCTCGGCGGCAGCTGGTATGCGGCGGCCTACGACGTCGCCGCGCCGTTCGGCGAGGGGCACGCGGAGGTGGCGACCTATCTGACGGCGCCGATCCCGCTCCAACCCACCCTCGCACTGCGGGTCGCGGGGAAGAAAGTTTGGGGGGCATATCCGTTCCATGAGGCTGCGTACATCGGGGGCGCTGCGACCGTGCGCGGCTTTTCCGAGCACCGCTTCGCCGGTGATGGGGCGGTGTACGGGAACGCAGAGCTCCGGCTGCGCCTTGCCAGACTCTTCATGCTGGTGCCGGAGGAGCTCGGCGTGTTCGGATTGGCCGACGCGGGGCGGGTCTACCTGGCTGGGGAGACGTCGGACCGGTGGCACGCGGCGGTGGGCGGCGGTATGTGGGTCGCGTTCTTGAGCCGGACCAACACCCTGAGCGTCGCCGCCGCGCGAAGCGTGGAGGGGACGCGTGTGTACGTGCGGGCCGGGTTCGCGTTTTGAGCAGGAGCCGGATGCGCGACTATCGCGGGGAGGTCAAGAGCCTCGAGCTGCTGAACCGCCTCGTCCTGGCGCCGCTGCCGGCCGGACTGCGGGCGGGGTCGATCGAGACGCTCTTCAACCGGGACGTCTACTTCGACGCGCCCGACCGGACCCTGCGCCGCCGGGGTGTCACCTGCCGTTTCCGGACTCGTATCGACGACCGGCGATTGCTGACTCTGCGAGTCGAGCCTGGGCCCGGGAGCGCAGTGGGATCGACCCAGCTGTACGAAGCCGAAGTGGCGGAGCTCGACGAGCCGTCGGCGCTCGCGGGCAGCTCCGACCCCGCGCGTCGGCTCCGCGCGCTGATCGATCCCCAGTTGCTGACGTCGCGAATCGAGTTCGAGACCGAGCGCCGGCTGCGCCGCAGCCGGCCCCGCTGGTTCGCGGAGGCCGTCTACGAGCTGTGCTACGATGTCGTCACAGTTCGGGCCGGCGGGCTCGCCCGGACGTTTCAAGAGCTCAAGATCCGCACCCTGCGTCGCGGGTGGCCCGGGCTCGATCGGTTGGTGAGCGCGTTCCGCGACGACCATGACGTGCGCCCGCTGTTGATCGGCAAGCGCGAGCGGGCCGAGAAGCTGCACGAGGCGCTCGAGAGTGAGGCGCTGGCGCGCGCGGTGCAGGAGAATCGCGCGGTGGCGGTGATGGCGTTGGAGCAGGGACAGATCGCGCTGCGCCACGCCGGTGGGACGCTGATGCTCCCGGCCGGGAGCGGCAGCGGTGAGGAGGGCTGCCGGTACGTGTTGCGCACGGAGTTCGGGAGCGCCGATGGCCAGGTCCGTCTGCTGGGGACCGTTCCGGCCGCGCCGGGCCGTCCCTTACTGGAAGTGTGGCTCGCGCGGCGGCTCGGTAAGGGGCTGGCCGTGCCCGAGGGAATGCAGATCCAGTGGGTGCCGCTTTCCGAGGTCGTCGAGCGCGTCGGGGCGCCGGTGCTGCACGAGCCGCGTACGCTCGCCGCCCTCGCCGTCGCCGCGCGCTCGGACCTCGTGCCCGAATGGCCGAACGGACCGCGGCCACGCGGTGCATCGAGAGATTCGGCCACTGTCTCCCCGGGGGTGATCACGCGTGAGTGGGCCATCGCCGGCCTGCGGGAACGACGGCCTTCGGCGGTCGAGGAGTCCGCGTTGGGCCTGCGCGACCACTTCTTGAACAGCCAACTGAGCTGGCTCGAGTTCAATGCCCGTGTGCTCGCCCTAGCGGAGGACGCGACGCTTCCCCTGCTCGCCCGGGTCCGCTTCCTGTCGATCTTCCGCACCAACCTCGACGAGTTCTTCATGGTGCGGGTCGGCGCCCTCAAGCGGGCGCTCCAGATGGGCGTGGCGGACCTGAGCGAGGACGGGCTCAGTGCCAAGGAGCAGCTCGACGCCATCTTCATCCGGCTGCGGTCCCACCTGGAGCGGTACGCGGACTGCTGGGCGCAGCAGTGCCTCCCCGCGCTCCAGGCCCAGGGCATCCGGGTGCGGGGCTGGAGCGATTTGAGCGAGCCGGAGCGGGTGCTGCTGCGCCGCTACTTCGTCGACCAGGTCTTTCCGCTGCTCACGCCGCAGGCGATCACCCGAGCCCCGGGCTACCCGTTCCCGGTCATGGCGAACCTGCGGCTGTCGCTCGCCGCCTTGGTGCGTGATTCGGTGACCGGGCCCGTGCACTTCGCGTATGTGAAACTGCCGGACGGCCTGCCGCGCCTCGTGCCGCTGCCGGACGACGGCGGGCTGGTATCGCTCGAGGAGGTGGTGCGCGGGTGTCTGGACCTCGTCTATCGAGGCCGCGAGATCGAAGCCGCCTACACGTTCCGCGTCACCCGCAGCGGGGATCTCGACTTGGACGAGCGGCACGCCGAGAATCTGCTGCACGTCATTGAGGAGGAAGCGAAGCGACGGCCGTACGGCCTCGCGGTGAGGATCGAAGTGGAGCAGGGGATGCGAACCGATGTGCGCCGCCTGCTGCTGCGCGAGCTGCAGTTCGAGGACGCGGCGCACGTCAGCACGCTCGGCGACGCCGACCTGTTCGACATGGCGGGACCACTCGACCCGTTGGCCCTCCGCGAGATCGCAGACCTCCCCCGGCCACCCCTGCAATACCCGCCGTTTCCCGGGCGTCGCGTCCTCGAGGCGGCGACGTCGGTGTTGGACGTCGTGGCCGAGCGTGACGTGCTCGTGCACCACCCGTACGATTCGTTTCAGGACGCGGTGGAGCGCTTCTTCGTCGAGGCGGCCGACGCCCCGGACGTGGTGGCGATCAAGCTGACGCTGTACCGGCCCGGCGGGCGCTCGCACATCGCCGACGCGCTGGTGCGGGCGGCGGCAGCCGGAAAAGAGGTCTTCGTGTTCGTCGAGCTCAAGGCGCGCTTCGACGAAGAGCGCAACGTGGACTGGGCCAAGAAGCTGGAGCGCGCCGGCATCCACGTGGTGTACGGCCTCGTGGACGTGAAGACGCACGCCAAGGTCGGTCTCGTGGTGCGTCGCGAGGGCGGTGGGATCCGGCGGTACGTCCACGTCGGGACGGGGAACTACAACGCCGCGACCGCGGCGGTCTACACGGACCTCGGATTGCTCACGGCGCACCCCGAGCTGGGCGCCGACGTGAACGACCTGTTCAACGAGCTGAGCGGGTCGTCGCGGCCTCCCCGGGTCACCTTCCGCCGCCTGCTGGTCGCGCCGGAACAGATGCTCGAGCGCCTCATCGCACTCGTCAACCGTGAGGCGGAGTACGCCCGCGCGGGACGCGGTGGGCGCATCCGTGCCAAGCTCAACGGCCTGGCGGACGCCGACGTGATCGGCGCACTGTATCGCGCCTCCCAGGCGGGGGTGGAGATCGATCTCGTGGTTCGGGGCATCTGCTGTTTGCGCCCCGGGGTGCCGGGGCTCTCCGACCGGATTCGCGTCATCAGCATTCTCGGGCGCTTTCTCGAGCACGGGCGCATGTTCTGCTTCGCCAACGGCGGTGAGCCCGAGTACTACATCGGGTCGGCCGACTGGCGACCCCGCAACCTGCGCCGGCGGGTCGAGGTGGCCACTCCGATTCTGGATCGCGACTGTCGCACCCGACTCGACAGCATTCTCGAGATGGAGCTCGCAGACCCGACGGCATGGGAGCTGGGCCCGGACGGCGCGTACTATCGCCGTGCCGCGCCATCCGGCGCCGTCCGCGCCAGCGCACAGGAACACCTGATGCGTCTCGCCGAAGCAGGGCGCGCGTAGCCAGCCGGACGTGTGGCGCGTCGCCGTCCTGACCTTCGTCGGGCTCTGGTCCGAACCGCCGCCCCAGCGGCAGCGGTGCGCGGAGCCGCGCTACCGCTGGAGCGCGAAGATCGACACGACGCTCGCCGCAATCACGCCACAGCCCGCGTCGATTTCGGAGATGCTGCAGAGCTGGAATCCGCCGGCGGTCACGGCCCGGGATTGGTGCGTGCCGCGCGCCGCGCGGGAGCTGCTCGTCTACCGGGTGCGCGGCTGGGTCCGCCGCCTCGAGACGTCCAAGGACGACGGCGACTGGCACATCGAGCTGACCGATCGACGGGACAGCCCGGCCGATTCCTGCATCGTGGCCGAGATCCCGCTGGTGGAGCTCGGGGGCACGTATCGGCAGGCACGCGCGGACCTGGGAAGGCTGGTCGCCGGCCGGAGGCGGTCGAAAAGCGGCGTGCTGGCGAAGCCCGTCGCAGTGCAGATCGTCGGCGCCGCATTCTTCGATGGCCATCACCGGGCGGGCGCGCGCCGGCGCGATGCGATCGACCCGAAGCACGGGCGCTGCAATTCGTCGTTGCGCGCCCTGTGGGAAATCCATCCCGTCTACCGCGTGGAGCGTCCCTGAACCGGTCTCATCGGGGCTCGTGCGGACGGCATGCCCGCTCGATCTGCGGCAGCGCGACCTGATCCACGTACCCCACCAGAGCGTCGAAGCTGTCGCACGCTCGTCGGGCGGCCGCGGTGTCGCCGCGCGCCGTGGCGACGCGCGCCTGCTCGAGCCGGAGCGGCCACAGCGATGCAACGAGATCGAACGGCGCGCTCAGCACGGCGTAGCGACGTGTCGCGCGGTCCCACAGCGCGAGCGCGCCGGTCGTGTCAGCCGCCCCCAGGCGGACCCACGCGTCCAGGTCGAGACTCAGGCTCACGGGGAGCGGGGCGCTGTCGGGGCGAGCGAGACGGTGCAACGCCATCGCGTGGGCGCCCGGATCCCGACCGGCCCGTGCGAGGATCCAGTGCGCCGCGGCATCCCGGCCGCCGGCCGCCGAGCGGGCCCAGGCGCTCAGTCGGCTGGTCGCGCTCCGCCAATCCCCCAGCGAGTCGAGCTTCATCACGCGGGCGAGCACGATCCAGGCATCGCCTTCCCGGCCGGCGCTGCCAGGCGCCGCCCGGGCGATCCGCGCACGCGCGCTGTCGCCCCGCCCGCCGCGCAGGTGGGCGGCGACCGCCCAGCGCAGCGCCAGCGCGCGCTCGTACTCGGTCGCGGCGCGCCGCTCCAACGCGCGCACGATGCGGCGCGTCGCGAACTCCTTGACGGCGCTGTCGGCCGGCGTCGCGAACTGCGCCGCCTGGAACGCGAGGAATTGGAGCACCGGGAAACGGCGCCGCTCGAGCGTCGCGTCCAGGAGTCGCAGTCCCTCGGCGGGCCGAAAGAGCAGCGTATCGACGATGCGCACGACTTCGGCGACGACCGAGGTCGTGTCGATGCTGTGGTACAGTTGTATGAGACGTCGCACTTCCGGCTCGTCTCCTGCCAGATGGGCGAGCGAGATGCTGTTCGCCACGGCCGGCGCGAACTTCGGGTCGAGTGTCAGGACGCTGTCGAACTCCGCCTTCGCCTCCGGCAGGCGTTGCTCGAACAGGGCGCCGAAGTACAGGTAGAACTCGCCCAGCACGAACCGGACGTACGGCTGGTCCGGCGCGGCCTGCTTGGCGAGCTGGAAGTCCTCGAGCGCCCGGTACCCGTCGCCCCGCTCCAGCAGGTGGACGTAACCCGCGAGCAAGAGACTATCGGAGCGCTCCAGTCCGGTCCAATGCAGCCGGGCGCCGGTGATCGTCTGGCGCAGCGTCTCCTCGCTGGGATTCGTCTGCCCGACCACGAGGAGGCGGCCGAAGTACGCGGGCGCGAAGTCGGAATCGCCCGCGACGACCTCGTCGTAGAGTGCGCGCGCGCGCTCGTAGTCACCGCGGCGGAACGCCTCGTCCGCCTTGAGGTACGCCGCACACGCGCGGAAGCCGACCGGGCAGGTGCGCCCCGCCGGGATGATGCGGTGCAGCAGCTTCTCCCCGACGCTCGTCATCATATCGGCGAGCGAGTCCACCGAGCCCTCGACGTCCGCCTCGGCCACCACGTCGCCCGAGCGAGCGCGGTACAGGCGGGCGGTGAGCCGACTCCGCGTGCCCGTGAACACGACGCTCGGCTGGATGAAGAACTTGGCGCCGAGCTGCTTGGCGAGGGTGTCCGCCTCGGGATTACTCAGCGCGCCCGCCCCGTAGCGACTGACCGCTTCGGTGTACACCCGTGCGCCCGACAGCACGTCGAGCTTGGGGGCGGCGGACAGGCGGCGGGCGAACGACTCCATGAGCTGCCGGTCCGGCAAGGTCTCCCCCAGCTTGTCGAACGGCATCACGGCCACAGTCTCGATCGCGGCCGTCCGGCAGAGCAGGATGTGGGCGCGGCACAAGGACCACCCGGTCCCCGTGAGCGCCACCGCCGCGGCCACGCCCGCACCGCCCCAGCGGCGCCAGGCGCGCCTGCCGGCGCGGTCCCAGGCCGCGAGCCACGCCGCGGCGGTGACGGGGCGATCGTCCGGGCGGG
>Ga0209761_1000087_pt1 | contig 46326 bp, 45 predicted proteins | sample GraSoi013_1_40cm_4_FD_185818 | JGI IMG/M metagenome (GOLD analysis project Ga0209761, IMG submission 185818) | Grasslands soil microbial communities from the Angelo Coastal Reserve, California, USA - Sample 09_25_2013_1_40cm (SPAdes) (version 2) | ecosystem: Environmental > Terrestrial > Soil >... | reverse complement strand
CGTACGACTGGACCGCGGCATCGAATTCGCCGGCCCGTTCCTCGGAAAACCCTCGCATGTACCAGAGGGCCTTGTCGGCCGGACGGGCGACCGTCGCGTGGGCGAGGGCGTCCGCGGCGGCGGGGAATTGTTCGATCTTCACGTGGAGGAGACCCTTGCCCCGCCATGCCTCGCCGAATTCCGGAGCCGCATCAATCGCGGAGTCGAAGGCGGCGAACGCCTCGGCATTCCGGCCGAGTACTTCGTTCGCTTCGCCCTTCCACGTCAGCACGCGGGCATCCTTCGGGCTCGCCTTCAGGACGAAGTCGAAACACGGCAACGCGTCCGCGGCATGGCCGGACCGCAGGAGGCACAATCCCTTCGTCCGGTAGGCGTCGTAGTGGTTCGGGTCCTTCTGGAAGACGACCGCTAGGAGCGAGAGCGCGTCGTCGAAGTGGGCTTCTTGCGCGAGGCACATCGCTTTCCCACTCAGGAAGTCGAGGTGATTGGGCTCCAGGATTAATCCGTCCTCGAACGCCTTTCGGGCTTCGGGGACGCGGCCGAGGTCGAACAGGATTCGCCCTTTCGCGGCGAGCGCCCCGCGGTCCCCGGGATTCAGGTTCAGGGATTGATCGTACGCGGTCAGCGCCGCTTCCGTCCGGCCGAGCCGGCCTAGGAGCGCGCCCTTCGCGTTCCAGGTCCGACGGTCCATCGGATCCACACGACTCGCCCGGTCGAGGGCCTCCAGCGCGGCATCCGTCTTTCCGGTCCCTTCGAGGGCGCCCGCCAGCTCCCGCAGCGCCTCGGTGTCCCGCGCATCGATCTCGAGGAGCCGTTCGCCGACCTCGGCGGCGGCCTTGAACGAATGGTGGGCCAGCAACAAGTCGCGCTTCGTCCGGAGGTAGTCCGTGTGGTCCGGCGCGATCGAGGACGCTTTCGTGATGGCGGCCAAGGCGTCCTTCGAATCGCCGGTGGCCTTCGCGAGGCGCGCGCGTCGCGCCCATCCGTTCGCGTCCTTGGGCTCGGCGGAGGTCAATCGCATGGCGGCATCGAACGCCTCCTTCGTTCGTCCGAGTGCCTCGAGGGCGGTACTCAGCCCCCCGAGCGCGGTGGTCTCCTTCGGATTCTTGGCCAGCACGGTCTCGTACACCGGGATCGCCTCCTCATACCGGTGCAATTCGGTGAGGCACGCCCCTTGTTTCAAGAGGGCGGGGACCATCGTCGGGTCGAGGGTGGCCGCTTTCCCGTACGATGTCGCGGCGTCCTCGTATCGCTTCAGCCAGTGCAGCGCGGTCCCTTTGCCAAGCCACGCCTTCGCCTGATTCACGTCGAGTGCGAGGGTGCGGTCGAACGCGGCGACCGCCTGCTCGTAGCGCTTCTCGCCCTCCAGGGCGAGGCCGAAGAGATACCAGCCTTTCACGTCTCCCGGCGCGTACCGCGTCGCCCGATCGAGGCAGTCGACCGCGTCCGCGAATGCGTTGAGTCGATAGTGGGCGCGTCCTTTCTCATACCACAGGCCCGCGGAGGCCGGGTTCGCTTCGATCGCGACGTCGAACGCCTTCACCGAATCGGCGTAGCGTCCGAGCGAGAACAGCAAGGCCGCTTTCCGCGCGGAGGCGTCCGTGTTCCGGGGATCCAGCCGGAGGACGGTGTCGAACGCGGTGATCGCTTCCTCTGATTGACCCAGGGTCTGGTGGGCCTCCCCGCGCGCGGTCCAGGTGCTGGCATCCGCGGGATCCTTCTGGAGGATCGCCTCGCACGTCCGAAGCAGGACCTTGGCTTTCTTCGAATGTCGGAGCGCGTCGCGTTGGCCCCGCAGCGCATCGAGGTCGTCGGGCGCGACGACCCGGAGGGTCTCGAACGTCGTGTAGGCCTCCTCCGCCTTGCCGAGGGCGAGCAAGGCCCGTCCTTTGTCTTTCAAGGCCCGCGGATGGTGCGGCTGGATCGCGAGGATCGCGTCGCATGCGACGACGAGATCGGACCATTGTTCGGTCCGCAGAAGGAGATCGCGCTTCGCCTCGAGCCCGTCGTAGGACCGCGGCTCGACCGCGAGGAACCCGTCGAGGGCCGCGACCGCCTCCTCCCGACGGTTCAACTGGATGCACGCGTGGGCCTTCGCATATAGGGCACCCGCATGGCGGGGGTCGAGGGAGATGACTTTCGAAGCCTCCTTGACGACCTCGTCCCATCGAGCGAGAGACCGGAGCGCCTCGAGCCGCCCTTCCCGGGGAGCGAGCGTCTTCGGGGTTAGGCCGATCGCGCGGTCGTACGCGCTGACCGCATCGATGCTTCGGCCCGTCTTGCGCAACAGCTCGGCCCGGCTCGTCCACGCGGCCGCGTCTCCGTCTCGCTGACGGAGGGCCTCGTCGTAGGATCGCAACGCCTCGTCGTTCTGGTTCGACGCCCCGAGGACGTCCCCGCGGAGCCGCCACGCATCCGGGTCGTACGGGTCCAGCTGGATCACGCGGTCGAGACACCGGATCGCCCGTTGCGACTCTCCCGCGGCGAGGTAGGTGAGCGCCTTTCCCTCCAGGGCTTCCTTGGTCTCCGAGTTGATCCGGAGGGCGCGGTCGAACGCCGCCTGAGCCTCGTCGAGTTCGTTTCCCCGGCGATGGGCCTCTCCCGCTCGCACCCAGAGCTCGGCATCGTCGGGGACGAGCGACAGCACCCGGCGATATCCTTCCACATCATCGGGGTCGAGGTTCACGACTTGCATGTACGCGCGGATCGCCTCTGGCCGCTGCTCCAATGCGACATGGGCGTCCCCTTTTCGTTCCCAGAGGTCCTTGGCCTTCGGATCGACGCGCAATCCGGCGTCGTAATATCCGAGTGCATCGGACGCGCGCTCTTGCGCGAGGAAGATGTCTCCCTGGAGGCCGAGGGCTCGAAGGTCTCCTCCGTTGCCAGTCAGCGCGTGCGTGGCCGCGGTCTGGGCGGACTCGATCCGACCGACCCGGAGAAGCCCCGACCCGATCGTCGCATAGGCTTCCTGAAAATCCTCGATTCGCGCCCGCGGCTCTTGCGCTCCGAGGATCTCGAGCGCCTTGACGAACGCGATCGTTGCGCGGCTGTGCGCGTCCACCTCGAGCGCCGCGAAACCGGACTTCGCGAGTCGGTTCGCTTTGTCGAGCACTCGTCCTTCTCGGTCGAGGAGACCTTGGAAGAGGGCCATCCCTATCATCCCATCCCGCGGGGCGCGGTCAATTCAGTGCCGCGTCGGACAAGTGGCCGACATGGAAAGTGGATGACTTATAGATATCGCCAAGGGCCCGTGCCGTAGACAATCGGCAGTTCGTCAACGCCCGGTGCGTTGTGACAATCCCGCTAAGTACGCGCGACATGAATTCGGGCTGACAATCGTCAGACGGGATGGCACGATGGCACGCAAGGGAGTGGAACGGCCGAAGCCGACGAAACTCCGGAAGGAAACGCGCGAGTGGCTCACGAAACAGACGATCCCGAACGCCCGACGGATCGCGCGGGATCTGGAAAACGAGGGCGAGGACGTGCACGATCTCCTCGCCGCGATTGACGAGCTCGAGGCACTCCTCAAGGAAGGGTCCAACCGGCCGAAAGCATGATCTGAGGAAGGACTCAAGTATCCGCGGTCGAGTCCCCCAGCCGAGCGTGGGTAGTCTAGCGGTAGGACGTTGGCCTTCCAAGCCTACGACGCGGGTTCAACTCCCGCCCCACGCACTCAATTCGGCGCCGGAAAAATAGGGGGACCGGCGGAGTCGTGGAGGCGACCCTCTCCGCCGATCGGTGGGATGGATGGGTTGTGAGCGTTAGCCGTCGTCGTCGGACACATCGAAGTCGAGCGAGCATCCGTACGAGGCGTAGACGTCCTGCCAGCTCTGGTCTTCTCCCGCGTACATTTCGTTCACCGGAGCCATCATTACCGCGCTTGCCACGATGGTCCGAAAGCCCCCGCGGTATAAGATGCGGAACGGGGGAGAGGTGTGCGAAAGTACTCCGGCTGGGGGGCCGAAAGTAATCAGATGTGATCTTCGCCGACCGCGGCCGCCTCCGCCGCAACTGACATCAGCGGGTCGACAATTACCATCCGGGGTGCTTGCTTGCTCGATCCCCGATCGACCGACCCAACGGACCGACTCATCTTGGCGCTTGGGGCAATCACGCTGCTGATTCTCGGGGTTTGGTACGCGGTCGCGTATGCGGTGGCGGTGCTAAGAGTCAACGTATCCGGCGACCTCTTCGCCCTCGCCTCCTTCGTCATCCCGAGCACCGGTCCTACCGCTCTGCTCCTTCTTGTTGGATGCGGAATCCAGCGGTACCGAAGGCAACCGCCCGTCCTGTTCGCTTTTTTCGTCGTCTCGATCCTCGTTGGCTGGACCACGGCCTTAGCGGGGAACCTCTGGATCTTCTTCGGGTTTCGATCCGGCGGCGGGCCGTCATTCTCGAGCCTGGCCCTCTTCTTCGTCCTCGCCGGAATCGCTCATCTGGTCGGACTTTTCCTCCTGCTGGTCCTCGCCCTGGGCCCCAGACCCTCAGGGCCGATCCCGCAACCGGCAGACCCCCCTCCCGTCGATCCGATTCTCTGAGACGGATCAGCGGGTCGTGAGCCACTCGAAGGCGTGGTTCGCGAGAAGCGCCGCCGCGAGCCCGAGGGCCAGAAACGAGACGCCCGCCTCGCCAACCCACGCAAGCCACGCGGCAAAGAGGATCGCCGCGAGGATGATGACCATCAGAAGGCGTGGCGGAATCGTCTCGACGAAGACGACCAGGAGTCCGAGGAAGAGCAAGAAGACGACGAGGGCGTAGAGGGCCGCCGCGGTGAGATCCGGGAGCAGCGCCATCCGCGGCGCCGATATCGCGACTCCCCATAACCTTATGGAGGTACCGCGACGACATGGCGTACGTGGACCGCTTCGCCGCGCCGAAAATCCACCATCTCCCGACCGTTCAGGCGCGCCGTGCCGACTGCACGCACTTCGTTCCGGTGGCGCACGACGACCTCGTCTCCGGGTCGAATCTCTGGCGCCGCGTCGACCACACCCACGGCGAAGATGTTTCCTTTCGGGAGGAAGTCCTCAATCTCGACCCAGTACGCCTCCGCATGGGAGAGGATTTCGCCGCCAGCGAGAGTGAGCGACAGCATGCCGCGCCCCGTGTACATCGCGAGCTGCACGCCCTGGCGGATGACGCGTACGTCCGGGACCCGCCCGCGAAACGTGGCGCTTTTCACCAGTCCAAGCCCTGCATCGCCGAACTGGAAGCGGGCGATGTTCGACATCTCTTCGGTGAAGCGAAGGCCTTTCGCGACTCGGACGGACGACGATGTGGCGTCGTTCAGTGCGCGAGTCAGGTAGGAGAGGGATTCGTCCGATGTCGGCCGCTCTTTCGCGGTCAGGACCGCGTCCGGGACGGCCGCCTTCACGATCGGCGCCTCCGCGCCCAGATGGGCCACGACCGCATCGTACCGGTTCGCCGCGAGGAAAGCCCGAAGGTCGTCGGTGACCATCGCGGCCTCGTCACGGCTCCAATCTCCGGTCACGGGGATGTCGTACGCTCCCGCGGGATAGAATCGCTCGAGCTCCCGGGGAATCAGGCCCAGGGGCGACGTGACGATGACCTCGTGGACCGCGGACGGATCCGCGCTCGACAGGATCGCGTCCCGGAACCGCCGATGGCTGCGGCTCGTCGAATATGGCTTGCGGGCGGAGCATGGGAGCAGCACGAGCACCCGAGACGACGGGGGCTTCCCATACCGCTCCCGGATCCGCCGGCGGAACCGGACGATCTCCGGCCGCGTCAACGATTCGGACGCGTACGCCAGCATCTCCCCACCGGCGACGGGCGTGTAGGCCTCGACCAAGCCGTACTCCCGCAGGTCCAGATGACGCACGATCGCCGTGTTCCACGGAGCGTTCGCGAGGCGTCGCTCCGCCAGCTCGCGGAGTCGACCGTGGATCAGGTGATTCCGCACGAGGAGCATCTCGCGGTACAGCGCCCGATCGTTGTGGGCCGCGAGGGCCTCGCCCGCCGCACAGGCCGGACAGCCGCACGCATCGCGATCCGCTTCGGCCACGGGGACCGTGCCGTCTGCGGTGTGGAAGAGACCGCGGGCACTGTCCAGCATCATCCGGCTCGAGTCGACCACATCGATTCCGGCGTACACCAGGACGGCGAGGTTCGACGGGGTGGCCAGGCCGGTGACCGCGACGACCTTGGAAGGCCCCAGGGCTTCACGCACTGCGCGGACCGCCGCGACGAACTCCCGCGGGGACCGTTCGAACTCGGGTCCGTTCGCGAGGAACACCCCGCCCGCCGACTTGGCGGCGACGAGGTCCGACTCGCCCGCGACGACGGCCCACTCGCCGGCGACGGTCTCGTGCGGGATCTCGAGATCGGCAAGCGATCGCGGGGTGCCCTTCCCGGGGGGCAAATCGTCCGGATCGCCGGCCGGCCGCGGGGCGAAGAAGCTGCCACCGATGCGAATCTGAAATCGGGGATCCTCCGTCCGGTCGGCGACGAGCAACCCTTCGGCATATGACGGGGCCGCGCGGGAACCTTGATGCACGAACAGGACGAGAGGCGTCGTCAGCGTGCGGTCCCCGCGGGTCCAGATCCCCTTCCGACCGAGACCGCCTCGCGCCTCGATCTCGAACATGGAGGGACGAAGCGATGTCCCGTCTCCGTATAAAGTCTGACTACTCCAGCGTGACCGTGTTCCGCTCGATGTACGCGAGTTCCTTCGCGTCGAAGGCCCGCTCATCGACGCTGAGGATCATCGCCGCCCGATGCAAGGCGATCTGCTCGTTCACGTACTCGAGGAGGTGCAGGATGCGCGCGAAGTCGTTGTTGATCATGAGGTACTCGATCCCATCGAGCAGGATCACAGCGCGGGGTCCGTCGGTCACGAAGTTCGCGATCAAGTTGCTCAGGCTGTTCAGATTGTGCGGATCGATGTAGTCTTTGCCCAAGGTCGTCGAGAGCCAGACGACGCGAATGTCTTTGTCGCCGCGACGCCGGACGATATGGTTCGGATGCTGGCGCGTGATGTACATCGGACGCCAGCCGGCATCGACCGCCTGCTGGAACGCCGCGAGGGCCTTCTCCGGCTTCTTCTCCTTCATCAGGTAGGCGCGGCCTTCCTCGAGGTCCTTCTTCTTCCCGAAGAGAAGGTCCTTGAGAAGCTCGTCCTCCTTGAAAGCGAGCAGGAGCGGCCACGGAAGCCGCCACATGGAACCACCTTGCCATCCGGAGGTCGGTTTTTATACGTATCCTATCGACTATCGCACCTGAGACTCATTTGGGCGCAATCGGTCGCCCGGTCGTTATCGCCCGGTCGAGTCCCGTGCACCTGGCTGTCACCGAGGAGCGGCGGGACGGAAACTTTATCGCGCGATGGCTTCTCGTCCGCCCGGTATGGCGCCGGCCGTCGTCGGGATCATCGGGGGGTCTGCACTCGGTGATGCGTTTGAACTCGAGGACGAACAGGCGAAGTTCCTCGTCACGCCGCACGGCGCGCCTAGCGATCCGCCGCGGATGGGAAAGCGCGGCGCGGTCACAGTCATCTTCCTGCCGCGTCACGGAAAAGACCATCGGATTCCGCCGCACAAATTGAATCACCGCGCGAACCTGTGGGCCATGAAAGAAATCGGCGCGACGCACATTCTGGCCACGTCGTCCACGGGCTCCTTAAAGAAGACGATCCACCCCGGCACCTTTGTCGTCCCCGACGACTTCATCGGATACTGGGACATCCCCACATACTACGACGACCAGGTCGTCCATGCGACGCCGTCGCTGGACGGAGCCGTGCGGGCGGCCTTGGTCACCGCCGCGAAAGAGGCGCAGGCCACCGTTCACGATGGCGGGACCTATGTGCAGACCACGGGCCCGCGTCTCGAGACCCGGGCGGAAGTCGCGCACTTCAAGAAGATCGGGGACGTCGTCGGGATGACGATGGCCTCGGAGGCGACGCTTGCTTCCGAACTCGGCATCCCCTACGCCTCCCTGTGCACGGTCGACAACTTTTGCAACGGGATCGTCGACGAGCCGCTGACGTTCGAGAAAATCCGGGAGACACAGCGACAGAACGCGGACCTCACGCGCACCGTCGTCGGGAAGGCGTTGGAGCGAATCCGATGAGCATCCTCATCCGGGACGTGCAGGTCGAAGGCGACGTCACCCAAGTATACATCGAAGGAAATCGGATCGCCGAGATCGGTAAGAAGCGCGAAGCGGACACGGTGATCGACGGGAAAGGGAAGATCGCGCTCCCGGGTTTCGTGAACCTGCACACGCACGCCGCGATGACCCTCTTCCGAGGCTGGGGAGACGACCTCGAGCTGACGACGTGGCTGGAGACGAAGATCTGGCCGGCCGAGGCGAGGCTCACTCCGGACGACGTGTACTGGGGCACCAAGCTCGCTTGCCTCGAGATGGTCAAGACGGGCACGACGACCTTCAACGACATGTATTTCCACATGGACGCCGCGGCGAAGGCGGTGAAGGAGATGGGGCTCCGCGCGTTCCTGGCCGAAGGCATCGTGGACCTGAACGACCCGGAGCGGGCCGCGAAGCAGCTGCGGACCGCGGACGAGGTGAACCGCCGGATCGAGGCGTTGAAGACGGACCGCATCACGCCGGTGCTCGGGCCCCATGCGATCTACACGGTGTCGAAAGACTCGCTCCTCCGGATCCGCGAACTCGCGGACAAGACCGGCTCCCTGATTCACATTCATCTTTCCGAGACGAAGCGGGAGGTCGACGACTGCGTCACGCAGACGGGCGTTCGACCGGCGAAGTACCTCGACGGCCTCGGGTTCCTCGCGAAGGACGTGATCGCGGCCCACGGATGTTGGCTCGACCCCTCCGAGATCGAACTCCTGGCCCGCACCGGCACGCGCGTGGCCCATTGCCCGACGTCGAACATGAAGCTCTCGACCGGGCAGGCGATGCCCTATGCCGCGATGAAAGAGGCCGCGGTCGTCATGGGCCTCGGGACAGACGGCGCGGCGAGCAACAACAACCTCGACATGTTCGAGACCATGAAGGTCGCGGCCCTCCTGCAGAAGTGGGCGCATCATGATCCGACCGTCATGCCCGCGATCGAGGCGTTCCAACTCGCGAACTTCGGGGGCGCGCGAGCCCTCGGCATCGACGCCGGCCTCATCGGCGTCGACCGCCTCGCGGACATCATCCTCGTCGATCCGCGCCGGCCGGAGCTCACGCCTCGCCACGATGACCTCAGCAATTGGGTCTATTCCGCCCACGGGAACATCGTGGACACGATGATCTGCGATGGCGTCCTATTGATGCGGGGTCGCCGGGTGCGAGGCGAGGCGGAAATCCTCGAGAAGGCCGCGGGGGTCGCACGGGCTCTCGTCTCGAGGGTCTGAAATGGCCCTCGACCGCCTGCGCGCGAGCCTCGCCGAGTCGCCAATCGTGCGCTTCGGGGACTACGAGTATTTCGTCCATCCGATCACGGATGGGATCCCACTGGGCCGCCCGGAGGTTCTCGACGAGGTCCTCTCCGAACTCGTGCGCATGGGCGATTGGAACCGGTGCGACAAGATCGTCACGGCCGAGTCGATGGGCTTCCCGCTCGCCGCCGGCCTGTCGACGCGCGTCCACAAACCCTACGTCTTCGTTCGGAAGCGTCAGTACGGCCTCGAGGGAGAGGTGTCCCTGAAGCAGACGACCGGGTACTCGAAGACGGACATGTTCATCAATAACATCCGCCACGGCGACCGCGTCGTCTTCGTCGACGACGTGATTTCGACTGGCGGGACTCTCTTGGCGATCGTGAAAGCCATGCGGACCCTCGGCGCCGAGATTGCGGACATCCTCATCGTGTTCGAGAAGACCCGCGAGAAGGCTCGGATGGAGAAGGAGCTGGGCATCCGCATCAAGACGTTGCTCAAAGTCGACGTCGTACGAGGCAAGCTCGTCGAGCGGGCCTAGGGAGGATCCGCCGTCCCGGCAGACTCCGCCTGCCGACGCTCCCGATCCACGTTCGCGAGCGACCGTTTGAAGAGCGGCGCCGGGAGGACGGACACGAGGACCATGACGACTACGATCACGGAGAACAGCGTATCGCGGATCACCTCGGCGTTCAGGGCCGACAGCGCGACGATGAGCCCGACCTCGCCGCGAGGGGTCATGCCCCAGCCGACGGACGCGGCCTCATGGCGGGACATCTTCGAAAGCCACGCCGGAATCCCACAACCGACGACCTTCGTTACGATCGCGAGAAACGTGAGGACCACGCCAAAGAGGAGGAGCTGCGCGCTCCCGACGGCGGCCGGGAGGTCCACCTGAAGACCGAGAGAGATGAAGAAGATCGGCGTGAAGACGGCTCCCAGGTAACCGGCGCCCTCGGTGAAGTCCTCCCGGAGGGGCGTGCTCCCGAACAGACTCCCTGCGAGGAACGCACCGACGATCGCCGAGAGCCCGACCACCTCCGCGACGAAGGCGTAGAGGAAGGTGATCGCCATCGCGATGATGAAACCGCCGTGCTTGAGCCCGAGTTTCATGCCCTCGACCTGGATGCGCACGACGACTTTCCGGAAGAAGTAGAGGCCGACGGCCATACCGACGCCGAGGAACGCCAGGGCGGTCGCCACGAGGATGCCCAGAGCCACTGGGTCGAGCTGGCCCCGCGTCGTTCCGACAACCAGTGAGAGGATGATCAGGCTTAGGATATCGTCGACGACGGCCGCTCCCATGATCGTCTCGGCGATCGGCCGCCGCATGAGGCCGAGATCGAGGAGGACCGCCGCCGCGATCGCCGTGCTCGTGGCGGTCAGGGTTGCGCCGACGAAGAGGGCCATCGTGAACTGCGTCCCGTTGACGCCCACGTCGGTCGCGGGCACCAAGAACAAGGCGGCCAGAAACCCGAACACCAGCGGGAGGGCGACCCCGCCGCTCGCGACGAAGATGTTCTTGCGAGTGTAGATCGTGCGGAAGTCGGTCTCCAGTCCGATCACGAAGAGGAGGAAGATGGCGCCCAGACTCGCGAAGCTTGCCACGAGGGCCGGGTCGAACAGGGTCACGTTGAAGTAGAAGCCGAGGACGCTCGGGCCCAGGAGGATGCCGAGCACGATTTCGCCGACGATCGTCGGCTGCCGGAACCGCTTGATCGTGAAGTGGCTCAGGGTCGCGAGGACGAGCAGGATCGTGAGTTGTTGGAAGAGCGCCTCGGTTCCCGCCATCGCGGGACTGAAACGCGACAACCGTATTAAATCGCTAACGGCCGGGGCAGTCGCCTCGTCGACCCACTCGCAACGCAAGACGGCCGCATGGGAATAACGGAGGCGGCCTCGCCTGAGGCGCCGATCACTGGGCCCGTTTCGCTCGGTTCCGGCGCACTTCGTCTTCGGTCACGATGACGCTGAGGTGGAGGACACCGTCGTCCGGGTCTGGGTCGTACCGGACACTCCGCCCTTCCGACAGAATCTTGTGGAACTGGATTTTCAAGGTCCCGCGACGACTCGAGGGCGCCGCGAGATTATGAAACGCGACGCCGTGGTTCTCCGGTGCGATAGATGATAACGATTCAAGGCCGTCTTTCCGGCGCATACGCTCAATCGGGAAACAGAAAAAGGTGGGATGGGAAGAATCGGGATGGGCGCGATCTCACTGCTTCATCAGGTCGAGGCCGTTCCAATCGCCCCCGAAGTCCTTGACCTGGCCCGTGGCCAGCTGGAAGCGGGCGCGGAGCTTGCCGTTCTCGAAGAAGATGTACGCGTTCCGGAGGCAAGATGTGTAAAGGTTCTTCCTCTTCCCCTTCTGGGTGAGGATGCGCTCGACGCACTGGATGAGTCCGACCTCCTCGAGGATGCGAATCTTGCGGTAGCAGGCGGCGATCGGGATGCCGTACCGTTGGCTGATTTCCTGGGCACTGATTTTCCGCTTATAGGTCGCGAGAAGGATCTTGGCACTGTATTCGTCGGTCAGTAGCTGGGACGCCTCGAGGGGCGATAGCAACTTCGAGGTCCCTTGAAATCCGTCACTTTCCGGGCTGGTGTTTCCCTCCACGGTACCGACCTCGCACAGTTCTGCGCCGTCGATGATTTCGCGGGATATTTAAGCTATCGCGCTTGATTATCAGACAAAAAACTCGTTTTGGCCAATGATTATCAGCCCGCCTGGCAACGCGCGCGCACGCGCGCGCTCACGAGTCGAGCGCGGCGTTGAGTTCGATCCATTTGCCGTTGATTTCTTTCTCGACATCGAACTCGAATTTGACCTTGAAGATGCCTTCCTGGTACACCAGCTGGGCCGACTTCAGGAGGGACCGGTACAGTTTCATCGTCTTCCCTTTCGGAGTCGTGACGATCTGTGCGACGTTCAAGAAGCCCGCTTCCTCGAGCTCGTGGATCTTCCGATAGCATGCGGCGATCGGGATGTCATACTTGTCGCTAATCTCTTGGACGGACCGCGACGTGATCTGAGTCGCAACGAGAATCCGCTCCGCGTACTCGTCCGTGAGTAAGCGAGAGACGTCTTTTTCTCGCATTGCTCTCGATTCAGTGATGGCTATTAATTCCTCTCCTATCCGGTTCTCGATTTTGATACTCGCGGATCGGGAGGAACGGGCCCGTTTTCCGGCGATGAGCTCCGATCACACGATCGGCCGAAGTTCCGCCTTCGGGACCCCGGCGGACCAGTCCCAGGCGAGGCTAAACAGCTCTGTGTAGGGCTTCTGCCCGTACAGGACCACGGAACCGTTGATGCTGTCGAGGTGGAGCACGACCCGGGCGAGATTCTCCAGCTTCGAGGCCGAGGCGCTCTGCGGCGTAACGAATCCGACGAACACGTCTTTCGCCCGGCGGACCGCTGAGAAGACGCCGGACATTTCCTCGAGGACTTTCTCCTCGTACACCGACTCGAGCGTATCGAACGCCATGAAGGCGAGGAACGGACGCTCCGACTTCGGGAGCTGGAACTCGACGTTCGTCCACTTCAGGTCCGCGTCGACGTTCGTGCCTTCCATGTGTAGGACGGCCCGCGAGACGTCCGCAGAGCCGAGGGTCGCTGTCTCGAAGACGCGCACCTCCGCGTCGAACGCACCGGGGGGTAGGTGGGGACTCACCAACTCGCGGAGGAACTCGGCGCTCCCCTTTCGCGGCGGGACGTGGGCGACGCCGCGTCCCTGGACGACGAAATTGCAGATGATCGCGGTCCGCAGCCAGTCGACGTAGTCCGACGGCACCGCGTTGGAGATCTCGAACGCGACGACCCGCCCGCGGTAGAGTCCACCCGTGAGTCGGTCGAGCGGCTCGAGCCCGAAGCTCACGGCATCTTTGGAGAGGTCCTTCACGGGCCGCCACAGCTGCGGCTTCACCGGACGGACTTCGTCGCGGATGTCGAACGCCGTGAGGCGACCGCCGTCGAGCGTGTACAGGTACCGATGCTGCTGGATCTGCTGGCCGCGGAGCTTCTCGATCGTCAGCACCCGAAGCCGGCGGCCCTGATGGTCTGTCGACGCCAGGCTGATGACGCCGTCGCCCAGGTAGTCGAGGCGCGTCTCGCCGCTGCTCTCGAGCACGTACAGGACGTTCTGCTTACTCCCTTCCACGAGGTCTTTCTGGAGGACCGTGATGAGCCGCCCGGCCGGGATGCCGTAGTGCTCCGCGAGGGCGTCGATCGAATCGATCAGCACGAGCGACCGCTCCGGGATGCGGTCGTCCACGAAGGTGTAGGCGTCCTCGAGCTCCGGTAAGTCGAAGCCCAGGGTGACCTCGAGGAAGTTCCCTTTCACCTCCCCGGACCCGATTGACTCTGACTCCCCGTCTTCGCCCTCCTTTCCTTCTTCGAGTTTTCCCTCGAGTTGGTCTAAGGCATGCCGCGCGACCTTCGTGTCGTGCGGAGCCTTTGAGCCGGTCTGGAGGACCTTCGGCTTGATCCGATCCTTGAGCCAGGTGAACTGGCGATAAAGGGACTCGTCCGAGACGCGGGAGCTGAGGTAGTGAGAAGCCGTGACCTCGCCGAGCGCTTCGGTCAGCTGCAGGGCGAAGGTCGTCTTTCCTGTGCCAGCCGGGCCTTTCACGATAAGGGAGTGCCCACCCGGCGCGTTGAAGAACTCGACAATCTCTCGCGGAATGCGACCGGTGGGAGGTGGCACGGAACCGCGTCGAAACAGAGAGGCCGGATATACATAGGTTTCCCCCGCGTTGTCATTCGCGAGCGGGAACTGCGGTATCCGCGTGGCCACGTACGATCGAGCGGAAGCGAACCGCATCCCGGTGCATCGAGAGATTGTTAAACATCACGTACGCGTCGTCGTACTCCCGGCAAATCGTCTGGAGCCGTGCGAGGTCTTCGTCGGTGTAAGCGTACCGATACATCGTCTTCCCCGGAGGGCTCCCGTGGAGACGGAAGTACGCGAGTCCGTAGGTCGCGGGCTCTTTGTCGAACGGATCAACGGCGTGGACGAGACCGAGGTCCTCGCAGATTTTCTCGACGATATGGCCGGCCCACGGACCGCGGAGTTCGATCGCCTTCGTGGCATCCGTCCGATTCGACTCGAAGAAACGGTACAGCGCGGTTCGATTGGCCTCCGTGGGACCGAAGGATGCTGGCGTCTGGAACACGATTGCATCGGCGCGGATCGTCTTCGCGAAGGACGAAGTGGCCTCCCATCCCTCCCGAACGTGCGGGGTGTCGCGGAATGATCCGTATGCGCGCTTCTCGGAATCGGGGACGACGCGTCCGGACCTGCGGTACGTGGGCGACGTGGCCTCGTGCGTGATGAACTGCGAGGCCTTCACGCAGAACCGAAACCCTTGCGGCGCGATCGCCCGCCACTTGCTCGCTCGCTCGACCGAGACCGGCCGATAGAACGTCTCCTGAATCTCGACCGCGTCGAGTTGTGCCAGGACGTCCGCCTGGCGGCGACCGAAACCGCAGGTCCCGGTCCAAATCACGAGGCGGACGAAGGCGCGAGAAACTATAAAGACGGCCGCGGGACATCGCGACCGCACGTGAGGAACGAGGAGATCGCGACTCGATTCAGCGAGATCGCGGACATGCTCGACATCCTCGGCGAGGACACGTTCCGCAGCCTCTCGTACCAGCGCGCGGCACGACAGCTCGAGTCCCTCACGGAGAATGTGGAGGACTTGGTGCGAGAGGGCCGCGTCGACCAGATCCCGGGAATCGGCCGCGCGCTCGCCGAGAAAATCGTGGAGTACGTCACGACGGGTCGGATCGGATACTACGACGAGTTGCGAGCCAAATTCCCGCCGGGCGTCCTGGACCTGCTGAAGGTCCGAGGGCTCGGGCCGAAGAAGGTGAAGATCCTGTGGCAGCAGCTCGGGATCACGGATCTCGACACGTTGAAGGCGGCGGCCGAGAAACATCTTCTTCGCCGGGTCAAAGGGTTCGGCGAGAAGACGGAAGAGAACATCCTCCGGGCAATCGAGTTGGTCAAGGAGGGCGAGGCCCGCACGTTCCTCGTTGATGCCGCACGGATCGTCGATGCGATTACGCAGGGAATGAAAGCGAGCAAGACCGTGGAACGGATCGAGGCGGCCGGCTCGTTCCGGCGGATGCGGGAAACCGTGGGAGACGTCGACATCCTCGCGGTCGCGAAGAACCGCGCGGCTGCGGGGGCGGCCTTCGAGCGCCTCCCAGGCGTCGTCGAGGTCCTCGCCTCCGGCGAGACGAAGGTCGTCGTCCGTCTCGAGTATCACGACTACGAAGGATCCCGGCGAACGATCCAGGTGGACTTGCGGATCCTCGACCCGGATAGTTGGGGTGCCGGGTTGCAGTACTTCACGGGTTCGAAAGACCACAACATCCGGCTGCGGACGATGGCCGAGCGCCGCGGCCTGAAGATGAACGAATACGGCGTCTTCCGCGACGACCAACGGATCGCGGGGGACACGGAGGAGAGCATGTACTCGAGCCTCGAACTCGCTTGGATCCCTCCCGAGATGCGAGAGGACCAGGGCGAAATCGATCTCGCGGCGACCGGTCGGCTGCCGAAGCTCGTCGAGCTCCCCGACATCCGCGGGGACTTCCATGTGCACACGAATGCGACGGACGGCACGGAGCCGCTCGAGGCGATGGTCGAAGCCGCTCGCCGCCGCGACTATTCGTTCGTCGGGATCTCAGACCACTCCGTGTCCGCGACGGTCGCTTCGGGGATGACCGCGGAACAAGCGCTGTCGCGCCGAGACCGCGTTCGGGCTCTCAATCGGGAATTGAAGGGCTTCACGGTCCTCCTCGGGACCGAGTGCGATATCCTGGACGGAGGCGAGATGGACTACCCAGACGAGGTATTGAAGGAGCTCGACTTCGTGATCGCCTCGGTCCACTCGCGGTTCACATTACCGGAGGAGACACAGACCGCGCGGATCGTCGCGGCCGTCCAGAACCCGCACGTGAGTATCCTGGGCCATCCGACCACGCGACAGATTGGCTGGCGCGGACCGCTTCAACTCGACCTCGACGACGTCTTCAAAGCGTGCGCGAAAGCCGGGACCGCGATCGAGATCGATGCGGACCCGAGGCGGATGGATCTGAACTCGACCCAGGCGCGGGCCGCGAAGAACGCGGGCTGCACGGTCTCCGTCGACACGGACAGCCATGCGAGTGGCAATCTGGTCTGGATGCGCTTTGGAGTCGGCACCGCGCGCCGCGCCTGGCTCACCGCCAGCGATGTCCTGAACGCGTGGCCTCTCGAGAAAATGCGGGACTTCCTTCGCTAGCGTCGCGGAGAGCGGATCGCCTCGAAGGCGCGGGCCACGACGTCCTTGTCGTTCTTCCAGTGCAGGAGGCGCATCGCCTCTTCGCGCGTCACCCACCGCGCCTCATCGAACCCGGGCTCCGGTTCGAGCCGCCCGCCGATCGGCTCCGCGAGGAAGTACGCGACCGTCTTGTCGTAATTGACCTCGCCCGGAGGCCAGAAGAACGAGTAGCGGACTTTGTGAAGCGGTCGGAGGAGCCGCACTCGGAGGCCGGTCTCCTCGCGCACCTCGCGGACCGCGGTTTCCTCCAGGCTCTCCCCGGGCTCCACGGTCCCTTTCGGGAGGCACCAGATGTCCTCGTCGGCGCGGCGCAGGAGCAGGATCCGGTCTCCGGGTCCCACCACGACCGCCCCGCTGGACGCGGTCGGCTGCGTCGGCTTTCCCTTGCGCGGCGGACCGCTTCGGATCCGGGCGCGTATCGCCGCCCCGAGCTTCGCGGCCTTCCGAAGATCGTTCCTCAGGGTGGGTTCGAGCCGCCGGTTGTACAGGACCGCCGCCGGATGGTACGTGGGAAGGACGGGGACCTCGCCGAACCCGAGCGTCTTCCCGCGCGCGTCCTTCAATTCGATTCCCGTCCCCAGGAGGGCCTTCAACGCGGTGGACCCGAGCGTCACCACGACCTTCGGACGGACCGCCGCGATTTGCGTCATCAGATAGGGACGGCAGGATTCAATCTCATCCGAGCGCGGTCCCCGGTTCGCGGGAGGTCGGCACTTCACGACGTTCGTGATGAACACCGAGCTGCGGAGAATTCGCGCGGCGGCGAGGGCCTTGTCGAGAATCTTCCCCGCCGACCCGACGAACGGCGCGCCGGTGGCGTCTTCCTCGCGTCCGGGCGCCTCTCCGATCAGGAACACGTTCGCGTCGAGCGGACCTTCCCCGGGCACCGCGTGAGTCCGGCCCGAGTGCAGGCGGCACAACGTGCACGATCGCACCGCCTCGGCCGTCGTCTCTAGGAGCGCGACCCGCTCCTCGTCCGGACCGGCCACGCGGCCGCAAAGGCGGATGGACTCATAGCCTTCGCGGCGTCACGCCCTCCGCCCGGCCTTCAAGTTCGTGAGGGCCTTGATCTTTGGCTGCACCTTCTCGATCTTCGCCTCGAGTTTCGCGCGGATCTTCTCAAACCGCCGCTCCGCCTTCACGCGGTCGACGGTCGCCCCCTTCAGGCTCTGTTGCGCCCGACGAATCTCCGCGCGATAGCCTGCCTCGATCTGTCGAAGCCGCTTCAACTTCCGATCGGCTTTCTCCTCGGACGGAATTCGGACACCTCCGTGTCCCCCGCCCGAACGACCGGATTCAAAGGACGCTCCGGTTTCGGGCGATCACCACGTCGAGCACGCCATTGGTATACGTGTACTTCAGCGTGTCGTGGTCTGCGTCGATCGGCAGGTCGACTTTCGTGAAGTATTGACGGTCTCCCTCTCCCTGGAGGACGAGCTTCCCCTCCTCGAGCCGCACGCGAACGCCCTCGCGCGCGACGCCGGGCATCTCCGCGGTGAGGAAGATCGCCGATTCCGTCAAGATGACGTCGACGAGGGGATCGCGGGTGCGGATCTCCTCGCCCTCGAGTGCGGGCCTCGCGGTCTCGGGACGGGGTTCGCGGGATCGCGTCGTGAATCCGTAGATGAACGGCTCGCGGAAGACGCCGAGCTTCCCCTCGAACGCATCCTTGAGCATGCGGTGGATCGCGCGGCGCGTCTCTTCGAACTCGTCCTCGACACTCATTGGGGATCCTTCCTTCCCTGATTCGGACCGCTTTCGCGAAGCGCGCGGTCCCCTCTCTTCAACCCCGTGGAATTAATGGTCTAGAGATTTCATATAGTTTTCGAGACGAGTCCGAATTCTCCAGTGGAAACCGCGCCTCGGATGTCGGAGTCGGGGATCACGGGGACGGTTTCTGTTCCGCTGTCGTCGGCGGCCTGGCCGGCGCCGCCGGTTTTGCCACCCCACCCGCCGCCGGCGTCGCCGGCGTCGGAGGCTGGGCGGTCCGGGGAGAGATTTTCCCCGCGGCGACCATCGCAATCCGCTCGACGAGCATCCGGTATCGCGGGACGCCCACGAACTCCATCCGTTCGTTCACCAGGATCGCCGGCCCGAATTGGAGCTTGTACGTGGCCAAGACGGGTTTGCTCGCTTCAGGGGAGAGGACGTCCACCTTCCACTCCGGGTGGTCGGCCTGGAGGCGTTTCACGATCTCCTCCACGCGACCTTCCTGGTACCCTTGCACCGACGACAGGAAGGTGACCGCGACCATGGGCTCCCGCCGCCGTACCGGAGCGACACACATAAACATTGCGCGCAGGTCCATCAGAGGAAAGGCCTTGGACGCCGAGTCCTTACCTACGTCCGTGCGGTGCTTCGTGGCTTCCGAGGCGGACGAAGCGAGCCGCAACCAACGCGACGCGCTCCTCGCCTTGGCTTCGTGGAAGTCGGACGTTGCGTTCGCCGGACAGGCATCGTGGCGGTGGCGGGACACGGTCCTCGCGACGATCCCCGAGCACCACCTGTATCGCGATCACTTGGATCGGGACCTCGAAGGCGCGTTCGGACACCCGGTCGACCTCGTCGTCTATCTGTCGAAGCATCGCTCGGAGAGTCGGCGGCCTAGCCTCACCGTCCACCCGATCGGCAATCCGCGCGGGGCCGAATTCGGAGGGCAACCGGAAACGCTCGTGCCGTCCGCACCGCGGTGGATGACCGCGGCCCTGAGGGGATTGCGGAAGGAGGCGAAAGGGCTCCCATACAACGTGACGTTCGAAGCGACGCATCACGGTCCGTACCTCACGACGCCGACGTTCTACATCGAACAGGGGAGCACAGAGACGGAGTGGGCGGACCTCGCGGCCTCTCGAGCGATCGCCCGCGTGCTCCTCGCTCTCGAACCGGTCGACGCCCCCATCGCGATCGGCCTCGGCGGCGGACATTACGTGCCGCGACACACGGACCTCGCCCTGGAACGACGAATCGCGTTCGGCCATCTCCTGGCCGCGTACGCGCTCGAGGGCGCATCGGGTCGCGCGATCGATCAGGCCGTCGAGCGGACAGAGGGCGCCACGATGGCGTACGTGCATCGCAAGAGCCTCGCGAAACCGGACGTGCGGGCGTTCGAGGAACGCCTGGAGAAATTGGGCCTGCGCATCGTCCGGGAGGCAGACCTCCCGACGGCACAGGAGGACGAAGGTTCATAAGCCGTGGGCGAATACCAACCGCCCAAGGGAGGGGACGCATGCTCAAGGAATGTCGTTCTCACGGCTATTTCCGGGAAGAGTTCTGCCCGCACTGCGGCAGCGAAGGCAAGTTCCTCCTCAACGACGAGGAGGTCGAGCTCCTCGGCCGCACGATGGCCGGCGTCCTGCGACACTTCCCGGAGCGATACGGCCTCGAGATGGACGCGCACGGTTGGGTGGACCTCCGGGACTTCCTGACCGCCGTGCAGATTCGCAACCGCCGGTTCCGCTTCGTCCGCCAGCATCACGTCGTCGGCCTGATCGAGACCGATCCGAAAGGCCGCTACCAATTCGAGGACGGGAAGATGCGCGCGACGTACGGCCACTCGAAGGACATCGACCTCGACCTGCCGACCGAAGGGATCCCGGACGTCCTGTTCTACCCGACGACGGAGGAGGAGAGCCATCTGCTGATGGAGGCGGGCCTCCGGCCTTCGGACCGCAAGATGGTCCACCTGAGCGCGACGTTCGAAGCCGCCCTCGAGGCGGGTCGCGTCCGGATTGCGCAACCCGTGATCCTCGAGATCGACGCGAAGACGGCCCGCTCGTCCGGCGTCGTGATCCACAAGGCCGGCAAGACCGTGTACACGTCGAAGGAAGTGCCGGGAGAGTTCCTTCGTCGATCCCACCGCGTCGAAGAGGAATTGCCGCCGGCAGCTTCCGCAGACTCGACCGATTGATTTTCAATCGCCGGTCCAGATATTAGTTTCTCCCGATACACTTATGAAGCCGGGTCCGATATCGTCGCCCCCGGATGGGTGAGCCATGCCTTCGGCCATTGACCTGATCGGACGCAACCCGGCCCTGCAGGAGCATTGGATCCGCCGGTTCTTCGCGGGCTTGATCGATGGCATCATCGTCGCCGTCGTCTATCTGCTCTTCGCGCTGCCGCTTGCATTCCTCGGCCTGGCCTGGTACGTGGCCCCGTTCCTGTACGGCGTCGTGTGGGTCGTGTACTCCATGCTCCTCGAGGCGCTGTTCAGCGCGACGATCGGAAAGCGACTTCTCAAATTGCGCGTCGTTGCAATCGAAGGCAATTTGGACATCATGCATTGTGTGATCCGAAACATCTCGAAGATCTACTGGCTCCTGTTCCTGCTCGACGTCATCGTCGGAGGCGTCACCCAAGGCGACCCACGCCAGCGCCTCTTCGACCGCCTCGCGCGTACGACGGTCACCCGGGTCGACCAAGGCGCCTACATGGAAGAGCAGTTCCGGATGATGCAGCACGCGGGACCGTACCCGATGACGATGCCTCAGGCGCCGCCGCCGAAGACGAATCCTCCGCCGGCACCGGGCAGCGCCCAGGCGGCCCCGGCGGGACAAGGCAGTTGGCCCCAGCAAGGCACCGGATGGCCCGGCGCCGCGCCGGCCCCGAGCACGTGGCCCCAGCACCAGTGGGACGAACAGGGTCGCCTGGTGAAGGAAATGAAATTCTGTACCGCGTGCGGGGGACAGCTCGTCGCCCGAGGCGACGGCAAGCTCACGTGCGTCCGCTGCGGCGCGGTCTACTGATCAAGGGAAGCCGCCGCGGATCCAGAGGATGTTGAACGCCACCATGGCGAAGTAGCTTGACGTGAGGACCGCCCCCGAACGGGATGTGATCCGCCAACCTCCGAGCATGAGGGCCAGGAGGAGAAACGATGTGAAGACCATCGCTCCGACGACCGGCAAGAGGAGTTCGACGGAATGGGACGTGGGGCGCAGGATCCCAATCATGCCGAGCGTCAGGAGCGTCGTTACGACGCTCGCGCCGATTCCCTCCCCGAGGACCAAGTCCGTGTAGCCTCGGCGCGTCGCATGCCATCCCGCCGCAATGTCGGGCAACGACGTCCCCAAGGCGACGACCGTGATGCCGATGAACCACGGGTTCATGCCCATCGCCGCCGACACTCCGATCGCACCTTGCACGAGGAACTGGGCGCCCATCACGGACCAGAGGATGCCGAAGACGAGCCACTTGAGGCCCGCACGGACCACGACCTTCCGGCCGAAGATCCAACCTGTGAACGCCAGGCCGATCTCGAGGTCCCCGATCCGCTCCTGGATTTCTGCCGCAGGTCCCGTCCGCTGGGAGATCGCGAGGTTCAGAACATACGGCACGAAGAGCGCGATGAGCGCAACCCCTTCGTACTGCGTGAGGTTGCCGTCGAGGAGCAGAGTCGCGGCGACCACCGTCACAATCGCCAGGAAGACCGCGTCCCGGAGGACGATCTCGCGCGTCGTCTTGATCGGTCGGACGAGCGCGCTCACGCCGATCACGAAGGCGAGGGTGACGACCGTCGACGCGAGGGCATTGCCGAGCGCGATGTCCGGGCTCCCCTCTTCCGCGGCGATGCCGCTGACGAGCAACTCCGGGAGCGCGGAGAGCGTGGAGACGAACAACGCGCCGACGACGAACCGGCTCCGCCCGATCCGTCCGGCGATTCGCGTCGCGTTGTCGGTTAGGAATTTGGCGCCCTGGTTGAGGAGGACGAAGCCGATGGCAATCGCGCCCAACCAGAGGAGCAGCGCATCCAGCATCCTCGGTCGGCCCTTCTGACGCGTGCACGATAGGCGGCCGAGGTATCAAGGTTCGTCGGACCGCGCCCAGCGGTTGACAAACCGGTTGCGCCGCACGGTTTATTACCGGGATCCTCTCTGGCCGCCCGCATGGCCTTCACTCGAACCGCGATGATCGCCGCGAGTCCGGAGCGCGTGTTCTCCGTCCTCTCCGATCCCGCCGGCGCCCAACGTTGGATGCCCGCGATTCAACGCATCGACTCGGTCAGCCCGGGTCCATTCCGCCTCGGCACGTCGTGGCAGGAGACCCGCAAGGCCGGGAATCGCATCATGCAATCGACGATCCGCGTCTCGACCTTCCAACCGCCGTCGACGCTCGGCCTCCATGTGGACGCGAAGGCGATGAAAGGCGACCTGAGTTTTCGCCTCATGCCGAAATCTACCGGGACCGAGGTCACGTACGAAGCGCAGATGCGGGGAAAAGGGCTCATGCGCCTGATGACCGGCACGATCAACCGGATGATGGCCGCGGAAGACAACGACATCCTCGACCGCCTCCGGAGCCAGGTGGAGACTCGGCGGGCCTAGGCCTCTCCGACTCGCCTCAGGTCACAATCTCGTCCAGCCGGCCAGCGTCGATGCCCCGCCGGATCTCCATCGCGATCCGTCGTCCCGTGCTCATCGGGCGGCGCCAGAGCGAGTTCCCGTACGGATGGCCGGCCGACATGTGGACGTTCGTGCCGCCGCCGATCCGCGGGGCGACATCGTAGACCCAGAACTTCAGGTCCTTGTCGACCGCAGTCTGGAGCGTGAACGGGCCAATGATCCCGGGTCGGAAATGTTCCTGCGTCGCCCGCACGTACCGCTCGGCAATGTCGAACACTTCACCCAGGCTGGACTCGCGCAGGGTCGCGCTGTTGTGTCCCACGACGACGTATTCCGGGATGCGCTGGGCCTCGTCGAGCGTGAGCTGCTGGTCCGCCGGAAGGCGCACATGGCCGTCCAGGGATGTCTCGAAGCGCCAGTCGATGCCCAGGAGTTCGAGCTTCTCCCCCTGCTCTTCGATCGGGGAGTAGAAGAAATCGAAGTTGAAGATCGGGCCGATGATGTAGCGCTCGATGCGGGCCTTCGCGAGGTCCCTCGTCGAGATGACGCCTTGTTTGAGGAGCGCCGCCGACTTTGCCTGGTATTCCTTGTAGCTCGCGGCGGTGAAGAAACCCCGTTCCAGCTTCTTGACTTTGTGATGCAACTTCACGATGACAAGACCGTCGATGTCTTTCGGGTCCTCGATCTTTTCCGGGGCGGGAAGCCCGGCTTTCTCGAGGATCCAGTAGTAGCTCCGTTCCTCCTCCCGCTCCTCCGTCCGGAGGAGGTTCCGGCTCCCGAACAGCGGGACCATGAACGCTCGTTCGATTTCATTGAGGTCACAATACGAGCTGAAAGAGCGATTCGGGATGAAGACCGCGTTCGACTTGCGAAGGCGGTCTTGGACCTTCGCGCTCAACACGTCTTGGAACTTCGAGAGCACAATCGCCTCGTCGACCATCCCTCGGACGGTGCGGCCTTCTTTGTCCCGCACTGCGTGGAAGTACCGTGCGTACGGGGTCGCCCGGCCCTTTTCGCAGACCACAAAGGTCGGGAATCCCTCCTCGACCGCCCCGTCGCACACGTCGAGGGCGGAGTGCGAGCCAATCGTCGCGATTCGGATGGCGGACGGATCGTACCCCTCCAGGACTTTCAGAATCGCCTCGCGGCCGACGATCGTCCCCGTCCCCTCCCGGTGCGGCCCCATGGTACGTCCGAGTTTAATCCTTTGCGCGCACGCGGCTCGAGACCATGGAGGAACGTCTTTATCGGCCGATTCATTTCGAGCCACGTTGGACGCACGATCGGTCAGAAGGCGGGGGTGGCGCGTCGGAGATGACGGGAGTGGCGTCCTTCGGGTCCGGACGCGGGAGCTTCACCCGCACGGAATCAGGGACCCGGAGACCCTCGCGATGGGATCGCCGTGACGGAGTTCTCCGCTCGGACGCGCGCCGCAAACCTGGAGCGGATGCGGACGGAATCGTTCGACGTCCTCGTGGTGGGTGGCGGAGTCGTCGGCGCGGGTGTCGCGCGAGACGTCGCATGTCGCGGCTTCGCCACGGCCCTCGTCGATCGGGGCGACTTCGCCTCCGGGACGAGCGGCAAGACGTCCCGGCTGGTCCATGGGGGGCTCCGATACCTGCGGAACTATCGGTTCGGCCTCGTCCGGCGAGCCGTCCGAGAACGGGACCTCTTGCTCCGGAACGCCCCGGGCCTCGTCCATCCGCTCCCGTTCCTCATCCCGGCGTACGCCGACCACGGTCCGAGCCGGACGCTTCTCCGCTTCGGCCTGTTCGTGTATGACCTCTTGTCGAAGGAGAAGACGCTCCCTCGCCGATCTTGGCTCTCGGCCGAGGAGGCTCGGGAGCGGGAGCCGCGGATCGCAGGGCGCGGACTCGCAGGAGCAGGACTCTACTATGACGCGTGGACGGACGACTCCCGCCTCGTGCTCGCGATCGTGCAGGATGCGGCCGCGGCGGGAGCGATCGTCGCGAACTACGTCGAGGTGGAAGGCCTCGTCCGCCAGGGGGGTCGCGTCGCAGGCGCGCGACTCCGGGATGCGATGAGAGGTGCCTCTTTCGAGGTCTCTGCGCGGTTCGTGGTGAACGCGACGGGCGTCTGGCTCGACCGGGTGCGGACCGCCCGACGCGGTCCAACCATCCGGCCGACGAAGGGGATTCACGTCTTGGTCCCGCGTGCGAAGATTGGGAACCGCTCCGCCCTCGCCCTCAGCGCGAAGCGTGATGGCCGGGTCGTGTTCGTGCTGCCTTGGCGGAACTTGGCCCTCGTAGGTACGACCGATACAGACTTTCGCGGCGACCCGGACCGGGTCGTCCCGGACTCAGAGGACGTCGCCTATCTCCTAGAGACGGTGAACGCGGCGTTCCCGGACGCCCATCTAAGCCCTGCAGATGTCGTGAGCGCCTACGCAGGCCTGCGTCCCCTCCTCCGCAAAGGCGGAGCGGAGAAATCGGAATCGGACATTTCGAGGGATCACGCGATACTCTGGGACCCCGACGGCCTCATCTCGGTGACGGGCGGCAAGCTGACGACCCATCGGATCATGGCCGAAGAGGTCGGCGGGCTGCTCGCACTCCGACTCCGTCGCCCGCGATCGAGCGCCACGCGGAATCGTCCCCTCGGCCCTCCAGCGAGTCCGTTGGATGAATTCACGGGCCTTGGTTTCGACGAGGAGACCGCTCTTCATCTCCAAGGTCGCTACGCGCCGGAGCAAATGCGCCGGTTCCTTGGCGCACCGTCCGCCCGAGAGCGAATCCTCCGGTCGACCCCGCACACATGGGCGGAGGTGGACATCGCGATGGATGAAGAGATGGCGATGACCATCGCAGACGTGTTGGTCCGCAGGCTGGGTCTCTTCTACGAGTCGCCGGACCAAGGAGTGAACGCTGCGGCGATGGTGGCGGAACGGATGGGAAAGGTCTTGGGCTGGGATTCTCAGAGGATGGACCTCGAGATCCGCGCGTACGAAGACCTCGTCCGCGCCCATCAGGGATTTCGAGCCGACAAGGGGCGCTGACATGAGATTGGGAACGTGTAGTTCCGTCGGCCGCCACCCGTTGCGGTTCGCCGTCTTGCCGAGCGCCTTGTCGGTCCTCGCGGCATGGGAAGGATAGCCCCGGGCAGATTCGAACTGCCGTCGCGAGGTCTCCCCTCGGCGTCTTCGGCCGATCCAGAGCCTCGAATCACTGGCCCGCGACCGCATCGCGGTCACGATTGGCCGCTAGACCACGGGGCTGCGAACGCGATTCAACGGAGAGGGCGTATATTGACTTTTCTTACTGCGCCGCTTCGTTGAGTCGGCGTAGCACCCAGTCCTTTTCCAACACCGCGAGAAACGGCGCGGCACGCGGGCCCTTCTCCGATCCGAGCAAGACCAGGTACAGGTCGCGGAAGAACCGGCCGGTTTCGACCGGAAGACCGCCTTTCTTCGTGAGAGAGACCATCGACTCCTTGATCGACTCCTCGTTCCAGCGAAGTGCGGCGGCATTGGTCGCAAACAGACGAAGCGCTTTCCGGTCGTCTGGGTCGAGTTGTGATTTCACCTGGGTTGTGAGGGACTCGAGCAGCTTCACGCGGTTCTCCGGTGCATACTTCTCGACCCAGACGCGCGATTGCGCGAGGCGCCTCGCAATCCGCGAGCGCTCAAATTCGGTCGCACCTCGGGTCAGCATTCCGGTGTCCCGCATCCGCTTCAGACACCACTCGAGCCGACCGGATTCGGGGCTGATCTGCGACAAGAAGGCCGCGTGGCGGTACGAAAGCGCGAAGGGCTTCTCCTTCGGCGGGGACGCCAGGTATGCGAGCTCATATGATCGCGCTTGGTCGTCCTCGTCGCCTTGGCGTTTCTCCGAGAAGAACGCGGCTTCCGCGCGGTCGAACGTGTCGTGGTACGAATCGATGCGGTACAGGTCGAGGACCACCCGCCGGAAGATCGGATTGAAGGCGTAGATGTACCGCAAGACCTCCGGATCCCCGACTTCCACCCATTGGGCCGGCGTGAAACCGAGGAAGTCCGACGAGCCCATGTCTCCGAGATCCTTCCCTCGATCCGCGATGCCGACCCATTCGTACGGGATGCCCATCGGGGGCCGGAAGTGCATGATCGTTTCCGCGATCTCCGCACAGGAGTCCCGCGAGCCACCGGGAGTCGCGTGGTCCTTCCCGAACGGTTCGATGTCCACGCGGTAGACTTTCCACAGGGCGGGCCACTCGAGCCGCCAATTCAGTTTCCCTTTCTCGATCGACGACTTGCCGGTGTGCCCGCATCGCTCGCATCGGTACGATGCTAACGTTCCGTCAATCGATGTCGTCGTCGCGCCAATCGTCCCGCAGTTGTCGCAGAACGCTTCGAACGGAATCCACCCCGGAGGATACGGGTGGCGGGCGCGGTACTTGTTGACGGTCGCGCGGACCTCTTCCGCCCGCGACGCCAGATCGCGGACGAGCGCCTGCATCTCCGGGTTGCGGTAGGTGTCCGTGGTCGTCACGGTCCGGATGCCGGGCGCGAACCGATCCAGGACACCGCCGAAATCTTGCCAGAAGTGCTCGACCCAATTCGCGTGGCATCCGACGGGATCCGGGACGTCGATGAGCCGCCGCCCCGCGTACTTCCGACCATCTTCCTTCGTGAACTGGGCGACCTGCGTCTCCTTTGCCTTCCACTCGTCCTGCGTGTACAGGACCAAGCTCTGAAGCGCGTTCCGCCGATGATCCCGAAAACTGTGGGTCAGAAGTTGGGACAGCGTGATTTCGCCGCGGAGACGACCGACGTGCTGAAGGCCACTCACGCTGAGGCCCGCGTTGATGACAAGGTCCCTCTTCTCGCCGACGTACGCCTTCGCCTCGACGAGGAGGTCGTCATACCAGTGCGTCAGCGCGTCCCACCGCGCGACGCACAACTCCGGAAGAGCCTAAAGGTTTGCGGGCTCGCGGCTCACTAGCCACATGAGGCCGAGGAGGGTCCCAATGGCGGGGAGAACCAGGAGCCATTCGACGGCCGCGGACTGCAGGACAAAGAGGAAAAGGAACTCGAGGAACAGCCCCAAGAGGATCAAAGGGAGGACGACTTCTGCGAACGCCCACCGTCGCCGAGGGCTCCACTTTCGGCGCCACACTCCACTCGCCGCCGCCACGCTTCAACGATTGTCACTCCCGGGGCTTAAGAGTTGCGATTCGTTCCGAGGCCTCTATGGGCGGATGGCGACTTCCGAGCGCACTTCAGATCGACCGTGCGCGAATCAGGGCGCGCAGCGGCACGCCCGCGAGTTCGTCGTGGGCCGTCTTGTTCACGAGGACGACCGCCAAGACGGCGGTGCCGCCGGACTCGTGGACGTCCGCGATCGCGGCCTTGATCGTGTCGCCCGTCGAGACGACGTCGTCGACGATTAGAACTTTCTTGCCCTGGGGAGAGGCGTAGTTCGAGGAAAACGCGCCGCCTTTGCCGTGCCGTTCCTCGCTGGGCCGGTAGACGATGAGCTCTTTCCCCAGCTCCTCGCTGATCAGAGCCGCCAGAGGAATCCCGTTGATCGCGACGCCGACGATGGAATCCGCGTCCATCTGCCGTTTCTCGAGCTCCTCGAGGGCGATGTCCGACATCGCCGCGGCCATGAACCCGATGCGGTTCCCGTACACCCCAACGGACCGCCAACCGATCTTCACGTCTTTCGGCGCCTCGCCTCCCTTGATCCCGCGAGTCAAAAGCCAAGTGACGGTCTCGGGGGACAGGTGCAACTCGTCCGCGATCTCCTTCTCGGAGAGGCCTTTCTCCTTGTACTCCATGGCCCTCTTCGCGATCGAGTTCACGTCTTTCATCCGTTCTCCAACTCCGCCGCGCACGATGCGAGACGCCGGATATCAAGATATCGGGCTGTGCATGGTGCGTTCCGGAACCGGCGGGGTCCGTCTACAACCCGACCTTCTTCAGCCGGCCTAGCTCCCGGACCTTGTGGTCGAAAATTTCCCGCATGTACTTCATTGGCAGCGAACCGGAGTACAGGATCGTATCGTGGAAGAGCTTGTCCGAATACGCTTTCCCGAGTCGCTTCTTCACATCGTTGCGCAGCTCGATGATGAGATACTTGCCGATCAGATACGACAGCTGGTACGCCGGGTTGTACGTGTACCGCTTCACCTCTGCGACCGCGCCGGGGCGCTCCATGCCCGCTTCCCGCACGAGGAGGTCGACCGCCTCGTCGAACGTCATCTTGCCCGAGTGCAAGTCGACGTCGATCAGGATCCGGCAAGCCCGCCAGATCTGGTCGAGGAGCTGCACGAGTTTCGTCTTTGGGTCGGAGCTGAATCCGGCCTCCTTCATCATGTCCTCGCAGTAATGGGCCCAGCCCTCGATCGTCTCCGTCGCGTCCGCGAGGATGCGCGCGTACGACGGGTTCAGGCTCGCGCAGGTGAGCTGCAAATGATGCCCGGGGTATCCTTCGTGGACCGCGGTGTTCCGGACGCCCGGGAACGAATGCTCCCGGAGCATCTCGGGTTTGTCCTCGACCGGCGTCACCATGTAGAATCCTTGTTTGTGCGCCTCGAACCGCGCCGGCGCGTTGTACGCCGCGAACGGGATCACGTGCCGCAAGTACGAGGGCGTCTCGATGACCGTGAGCTCCTCGTTCGGCGGAATCGTCGCGAGGTCGTGCTGGCGGATGAACGCCTTCGAGTCCGACATCGCCTTCGCCGTATACGCGAGCGCCTCCTCGAAGCGCGCGGGATGGTCGGACTTCACGATCTCTTTCGCTTCCTCGACCGAGGCGCCCGGTTGGATCTCTTTCGCGACGCGCACGAGCGCTCTCTTGCTTTCGCGAAGATACTTCTTGCCGACGGCGTAGATCTCCTCCACGGTCAGTCCGAGCTCGCGGAGCCGGACGAGTTTTCGGAACTTCGCGGCTCCGATGCCGACTTTGTCCTTCGCCTTCGGGAGCACGTCGGACCCGATCCACCTCGCGTAGTCCTGGAGCGCGGTCCCCGTTTTGGCGACCGCCTCCTCGAGCCGCGCGCGGTCTGGACCGGCCAGGGCCTCTTTGCCCGTCGCCTCGATTACGTGCAGGAAGCCCGGGACGCGTTGCGCCGCCTCGAGGGAAATCTCGCACCAGATCTTGATCGGGGCTCGAATCCGCCCCTTCGTCTCCTCCAAGAAGCCGGGCGACCGTTCGAGTCGTCCGGTGATGCTGTCGAGTCGCCGCGGCAGCGGAGCGAAGGAACGCATGAAGAGCGGGAACAGCGCGTCTCCGACCGTCTGCGCACCCCGAGGCATCGATTGCCACGTGCCGATTTCCTCGGACTCGAAGATCCAGATCCGGAAGACGTTCCGGAGGTTCCCCAAGTCCACGCGCTTCCCCGCAGACAGGCCGGTCCGATCGATTGCCTCGACCCGATGCAAGAATTCCTTGACGCGGGCGCGCTCTTCGAGTTCCGCGTCATACGTCCCAATCGGCAGGCGGTGATCGTGGTCGTGAATCCCGACATACGTCGCGAAGATCGGATTCCATTCGATGTACCAATCGACGACCTCCTTCGCGAGGGCATCGACCTCGGCGTCAGGCATGCCGCGGGCATCGCCCATCCCGCTTTAGCCTTGTGGCGTGGGTCTCACGCCGGAACCCGACGGCCGCTCTTGTCCCGCCGGAACTTGCCGAACTCCTCGAATTGCGCGAGCTGTTCCGCGGTGAAGATCGGACCATCGAGGCACACGAGTTGGTCGTCCAGCGAGCACGCGTCGCAAATGCCGATCCCGCACTTCATGTACCGTTCGACGCTCGCTTGAACCGGGATATCGCGTTTCTTCGCGAAGTCCACGACGGCCTTCATCATCCGCTCGGGCCCGCACGTCAGGATCTGGTCAAACTTCTCCCGATCGACGAGCTTCTCGGCAAGGGCCGGTGCGAATCCGGCGAAGCCGCGGGACCCGTCGTCGGTCGCGATGTGGACCTCCCCGGCGGAGTTCGCCCGCTCGACGAACAGGAGTTCCGCCGCGGTCTTCGCGCCAACCGCGGTCACGACCCGGGCGCCTTGCTGCGCCAACGCCTCGATCGCGGCGATCATCGAGGCCATGCCGCTGCCCCCGCCGACCGCGAGGACCTTCTCGCCCTCCAGGCGGAACGCGTTCCCGTACGGTCCGCGGACGCCGATCCGGTCGCCCGCGCTGAACGTAGCAAAGGCGTGCGTCGCGTCGCCGTAATCGTGGACGGTGATGCCCTTCACCGCTCCGAGGTACGAGATCGCCATTGGCAGCTCGTCGTAGCGGGGAATCCAGACCATGAGGAACTGCCCCGGCTGCCCGCCGAAGTCGCCCCGGAACCGGTACGTCATCGTCGTGGGCGTCTCGCGCACGAGCTCCAGGATCGGGACGACCTCGAACTTAGGCATGGGCGACCCCGATCGCTTCCGAGACGGAGGCGAAACCGGCCTCCTCGAGGAGGGAACCCATCTCCTTGACGATCTCGTCGAACACCGCGAGGCCCTTCGGGATGATCGCGGTCCCGACCTGCACGGCGCATGCCCCGGCCATGATGTACTCCAGGGCATCCCGCCCCGACCCGATGCCGCCGACTCCGACCACGGGGATGTGGACCTTTTCGCAGATGTCGTAGACCGCGCGCACGCCGATCGGTCGGATGGCGGGACCGCTGAGGCCGCCGAACTTGTTCGCGAGGAACGGCATCTTCAGCTCCGGGACGATCGCCATCGCCTTCACCGTGTTAATCGCCACAATTCCGTCCGCGCCCCCTTCCTCTGCGGCGACGGCGAACGAGGCGATGTCCTGGACGTTCGGAGAAAGCTTCGGGAAGACTGGCAAGGAGACGGCGTCTTTGACGGCCCGAGTGAAGTCCCGCACCGCGGCCTCGTCCTCGGCAATCTCCGTCCCGAGGCCCTTCGCGTGCGGGCACGACAGGTTCAGCTCGATCGCCTGGACGCCGTACGAGGCCATCTTCGTCGCGACGCCTGCGTACTCGTCGGCGTCCTTTCCGAACACGGATCCGATGATGACCGCCCCGGCTTTCTTGGCGCGTTTCACCTCGTGCTCGTATTCGACGATCCCGGGATTCGGCAGGCCGACTGCGTTCAACAGGCCGGCATCGAGCTCGACGATTGTGGGATTCGGGTAGCCCTCGCGCGGCTTCGGTCCGATGCTCTTCGTGACGACCGCCCCGGCCCCGGCTTCGTATACGCGGGCCATGGACCCGCCGGTCTCATCGAGAAATCCGGAGGCAAGCATCGTCGGGTTCCGAAGCCGCACCCCGGCGATCTCGGTCCGGAGGTCCACCATCGGGCGGACCGAATTGATGGAGGTCCTAAAGGCTTTGGGTGACGTCTCGTAAGGCCGCCAGCTGAATGGGGCTCCTCACCATATGCGCCCGCCGGTTCGGGATCCTTGACGGGACGACGATCCCTCTTTCTCTCGTCCAACCTAAATACCCCGGATACTATGCGCAGCAAGGGAGTGGAGGAAGGAATGAGCGTCGAGCAGAACCTTCGCATGGTTGACGCCGCGTTTGAGGCCATCAACGACCAAGACTGGGACCATCTGTGGGGCCTCCACGTGGACAACATCGTCATGTCGGCGCCGGACTTGCCGGATCCGGCCAAGGGTCGCGAGGCGGTTCAGGAACGACTTCAGGCGTGGGGCGAGGCCCTTCCGGATCTCTCGTGGAAGCGCGTGCACGGTTTTGGACAGGGAGATTGGGTGTGCGTCGAACTCGTCATCTCGGGAACGCACAAAGGGCCGCTCCGCCATGGCCTCGACAAGAGGACGCTGGAAAAGGGCCGGGACGGTGTCCTTCCCCCCACCGGGAACCGAATCGAGATTCGGGGGTGCGTCGTGTACAAGGTGGAACACGGCGAGATTGCGGAGAGCCACATCTACTATGACCAACTCGACTTCATGAGGCAGCTGGGCCTCGTACATTAGGACCGGTGGGCGAGCACCGCCACCTGCCCGATCGGTGCCGTCCACTTGGCGTTGCCGCGCGGCTCCCCCGAGAACCTTTATGCAGACCGCCTCGCATCGGATAGCAATGCGTGTCGCGGACCTCGGTCTCGATCCCCGAATCGTAGAGATCTTGAAGAAACAGGGGATCGAGGAGCTATATCCGCCGCAGGCTTATGCGATCGGTCCCGCGCTGCTCGGCGAAAATCTCGTCCTCGCAATCCCGACCGCGAGCGGCAAGTCCCTCGTCGCCTACCTCGCAATCCTCGCGTCCGTCATGCGAGGCGGGAAGGCCCTCTACATCGTGCCGCTGCGCGCCCTGGCCGCGGAGAAGTACGAAGCCCTCAAGGACTTCGAGCCCCTCGGGATCAAGGTCGGCATCTCGGTCGGGGACTACGATTCGGCGGACCCGACCCTCGAGAAGTTAGACGTGATTGTCGCAACCTCCGAGCGCGCGGACTCCCTGTTGCGGCATCGGACGAACTGGCTCCAACGGCTCAGCGTCGTCGTGGCCGACGAGGTGCATCTGATCAACGATGCCGACCGTGGGCCGACCCTCGAGGTAACGCTTGCGAAGCTTCGACAAGTGAACCCGCAGGCGCAGGTGCTGGCCCTCAGTGCGACCATCAAGAATTCCCAAGAACTCGCGCGATGGCTCGAAGCCGAGCACATCACGAGCGAATGGCGGCCCGTTCCCCTCAAGCAAGGAGTCTATTTCGACGGTCTCGTCCACTTCACGGACCAGAGTGTTCAGGAAGTCAAGGTGCGAGAAGACGACATGTCCGGCCTGGTGACGGACGTCCTCGCGTCGGGAGGCCAAGCGCTCGTCTTCGTGAATACTCGGCGGTCGACGGAAGCCCTTGCCAAGTCGCTGTCGAAGGACGTACGCGAGACGCTTGGCGAGAAAGAACTCGATCACTTGAACAAGCTCGCCGAGCAAATGGTCCGCGGTCAAGAGGAGGCCACCTCGATGGCCGCCCGTCTCGGCAAGTGTATCGACGGGGGCGTGGCCTTCCATCACGCCGGACTCACGAACGACCAACGGAGCCTCGTCGAGAAGGAATTCAAGCGGGGCCGCGTCAAATGCATCGTCGCGACCCCGACCTTAGCTCAGGGGGTCGACACCCCCGCAAGACGAGTGGTGATCCGGGACCTCAACCGGTTCGACGTGAACATGGGACTCACTCCGATCCCGGTGATGGAAATCAAACAGATGTGTGGGCGGGCCGGTCGACCCCGCTACGACCCCTATGGCGAAGCCATTCTCTTCGCAAAAGACGAGGATGACATCGATGAACTCATGGAAGACTATTTCCTCAGCGAACCGGAGGCGATCGAATCCAAGCTCGGGTCCGAGCCCGCCTTGCGGATGCACATCCTCGCCAACATCGCGACGGGCCATGTGGGAACGGAGGAGGATCTCTTCGCGTTCTTCAACCGCACGTTCTTCGCTTTCACGGGCGATGTCCACGCAATCCGAGGCAAAATCCTCGATGTCCTTGATTTTCTCACAAAAGAGGAGTTCATCAACAGGCATGATGGCTTCCTCAAAGCCACTTTCTTCGGAAAGCGGACGAGCGATCTGTATATCGACCCGCTAAGTGCGGTGAAGATGCGCGACGCGCTCCACCAGGCCCGGGACGATCGCTTCTTCCACCTCTGGACCGTGTGCACGACGCCGGACATGCCGAAGCTCTACCTCCGGCGCGGCGATTACGCATGGGTCGAACAGAAGATCGAGGAAGCGGACCTCACATTCCCGGTCGAGGACTACGACTTCTTCTTGGCGGAAGTCAAGACGGCGTCGCTCCTGGACGACTGGATCACGGAGCGGACAGAGGAAGAGGTCACGAAGAAATTCGGGATCGGGCCCGGGGACATCCGCCGGATGACGGATCAGGCGGAGTGGCTCCTGTACTCGATGGGCGAACTCGGTCGGATCTTTAACAAGAAGAAGGTCCGTGCGCTCACGCGGCTCACGATCCAGGTGCAGTACGGCATCAAAGAGGAGCTCCTCGAGTTGATCTCCCTCCGCGGCGTGGGCCGGGTCCGGGGACGGGCGCTGTTCCAGCGGGGCTACAAGACGTTGCGGGATCTGCAGAAGGCGAATCCAAGTGATCTCGCGCGCATCCCGACGATCGGCTCGGCCCTCGCGATGAAGATCAAGGAGCAAGTCGGCGCGCCGGTCGATGTGCGGGAAATCGAGGGCCAGGCCGCATTGGGAGATTTTCCGTGACGTTCGTGATCGCGGGAGCGAAGGCCTCCGCGGTGAATCCGGAAAAAGCCGTCCGAACCGCGGCCGATTGGGGTGTGTCTCATGCGGCGGAGGTCTGCCTGCTCGATGCGCGATCGGTGTTCGGCCGCGACCATCTCGAGTCCGCGGCCCGCCATGCGATTCGAGCCCGGGACTCGAACACGATGTCCTCACGGTCCCTGGCGATGGAGACGCTGCTCTACGCTTCCGGTCAGCGTCAGGTCCAGGACGCCATCCGGGTGGCCGGCCTCCGGAGGGAGACGACGACCGTAGGAATCGTGCTGTTCGGCGACGCGAAAGTCGACGAGCTCCTTCAGGCGATGGGATGGCCGCGAGACGACGAGGTCCTCAACCCGGCGAGCAAAGCCCTAGCGGCTTTCGGGATCTCGCAGAAAGAAGCGGAGACGATACCAACGTCACAACGGGCCGACCTCGTCCTGGAGAAGGTCGCATTGCTCGACGTTCAGAAATGAGGCGCTGGCGAGCGGGATCGAACCAATCAGCGAAACAGGCGAAGCAACACGGCGAGAACAAAGAGCCCGCCAAACAGCGCCACGAAAAACCAGATCAGATTGAGCGCATCCGGTGACGGATCGTGCCGGCGCGGGAGGCTTTCTCGGTCCAACGACGTTTCGCGGATCTTGGACGTGGGATCCCACTGGGCCTGAGACGCGATGGACACGGAGGTGCCTTGCGGGAACGTCGTGCCGGCCATGGATCAATCCATCCACGTCCGACGGGATGAACTTTTGGCGGGAGTCCCGCGAAGATGCGCGTTGAGGTTTCGTTGGAGACTGCGGCGGCCAGGATTCGAACCTGGGAACCCCTGCGGGACGAGACCCTAAATCTCGCGCCGTTTCCGAGCTTGGCTACCGCCGCGCGGCCCCGAAGTCCGCGTGATGTAGAAAAGCATTCCCGCTCGACTCACCGCGAATGTCACGCGAGAGCGTCACCCGTCAACTATCGCTGAGATGTGCCCTTTGCAAACGGGAAAGTACATGGCCGGGACGGCAATCATCGCACCGATGCCGTTCGAGCGCCTGCCCTTCGACGCGGAAACCCACCTGGCGGACGTGCAAATGTTCCAGCAGGAGGCGTTCGGCGCGATCTACCTGATCGACGACGACCGCAAGGCAATCGTCGAGACGGGGACCTCGTGGGATGCGAATCGCATCCTGGAAGCCGTGCGCTCATTTGGACTGAAGCCGGCGGACATCGACGCACTCGTCGTTTCCCATATCCATCTGGACCACGCCGGCGGAGCCGGATTTCTGCTCCCGGAAATGCCGCGGGCCAAGGTGTACGTGCACCCACGAGGTCTCAAGCACCTCGTCGACCCGACGAAACTCGTGGCCAGCGCTCGCGAGGCCCTCGGGCCGGAGGAGGCGGACGTCTTCGGCACGATGCGGGCCATCCAACCGGATCGGCTCGTACCGGTGAACGAAGGAGACCGCCTGGACCTCGGGAAGCATAGCTTAGTCTTCTTCGACTCGCCCGGCCACGCGCCTCACGAGCTCACAATCCTCGACGAGCGCAACCGATGCCTGTACACCGGGGACGCTGCCGGTCTGTACTTCCCCGGCGACGAGATCCTCATGCCGGTCACTCCGGCGCCGGCTTTCGACCTGGAGAAGAATCTCGAGACATTCCGACGACTCCTGGCGCTAAATCCTCGAGCCCTTCTCTTCAGTCACTATGGCCCGCACACGCAGCCGAAGGCCGCCATCGAGGCGATGATGGCCGCGTATCCGGCATGGGCTCGCGTGGTCCGAGACAAGCTCACTTCAATCGGCGAAGAAGGCGTCTTGCGCGAGTTGTACGACATGAGTTGCCGCGCGGCGAAGCGGTACCCGCGGGATTTCCTCGAACGGAGGATCCGCGTGAGCATCACCGGCCTCGCGACGTACCACGAGAGGATGGAGCATGCTGCCCACACCGGTTGAAGAAGCGATCCGCGGAATGGCGGAGGACCGGACGAGCGGTGCGTCGAAGCTCGCGCGCCTCGCGGTCGACACGATGGGCCTCGCCATCGTGAACGCGAAAGGCCGACCGGACCCGAAGGAACTCGCGGAGGTCGCCCGACGGATCTCCGAAGCACAACCGGCGATGGCCATCGTCCACAACGTCGCACAGCTGGTCGCCCGGCTCGTCTCCGAAGGACTCGATCCGAAGGCGGTCCTCTTGGAGATCCGAACGGAGCTGGACCGGGCCCGGGAGCGGATCGCGCGGACGTTCCTGAAGGTCGTCCCGCCTCATGCGACGATCGTGACGCTCAGCTACAGCGACAACGTCCTCGAGGCGATCAAGATGGCGCACGGCCGTGGCCACGTGAACCGCGCCTATGTACTGGAGTCCGGTCCCCTCTTCGAGGGACGCACGATGGCGAACGCCCTCTCGGACGCGGGAGTCCCGGCGTCGGCGGTCCCGGATTCGGAGGGAGCCTCCCTCCTGGCGCGGGCCTCGTGCGCACTCGTCGGGGCCGACAGCGTCCTGCGGGACGGAGCCGTGGTCAACAAGGTCGGAACCCGTGGCCTCGCACGTGCCGCGGGAGACCGCAAGAAGCCGTTCTACGTCGCCTGCGAGACGTTGAAGTTCGACGCCCGATACGACGCAGGAACCTGGCCGGGCTCACGGAACTCGGAGGCGACCAACCCCACATTCGAGATCACGCCCGCGGAGCTCGTCACCACGATCGTCACGGAGCGGGGAACGTACGGGCCCGAGGTGGTCCGCACCATGCTGTCTCCGGGACGGGAGCCGCGCCGGCCTGCCGCGGCGGAAAGTTGATTCCGTTCCCTTTCTTACGTTGAACGAATGGTGGAACCCGAACCGCCCGCGGGACTCGACCCGGTCCAGCAAGGCATCCGCCTCTTCAACGAGGAATACTTCTTCGAGGCCCACGAGGTCTTGGAGGATCTCTGGAAACGGGAACACGGCAAGCCGAAGTTGTTCCTCCAGGGGCTCATCCAGATATGTGCCGCATACCACCACTTCCAGAACGGGAACCTGATCGGGGCCGAGACGCTGCTCGAGCGGGGGGCCCAGAAGATGCGGTCCTATCCGGCGGACTACCTCGGCATCGACACCGCGAAGCTGCTCGCTCACGTGGACCGGGACCGGGAGCGAATCGGGAAAATGCAGCGCGGCGAAGTGGACGAAAAAGGCCTGGAGTTCCCCCGAATCGAGCGTAAGATTCAATAAGAACTGGCGCACGAGCTAGATCCGGTGGGACGCGTGGACGTCGAACTGGCCTTCCCCGGCCTCGATCCAACGACGAAGGCGCGGGTCGAACGAACCTTCGCCGCCCTGAAGCAGCGGGGCATCTCCCCGATCTACGTTCGCGATCGGCGCGTAGCACTGGAGACCGTCCTCCGTTTGATCCCGAAAGGATCGACGGTGGCCCATGGGAGCTCGACCACGCTTCAGGAAATCGGGCTTGTGGACCAGCTGAAGGATCCCGCGTCGGGCTACCGGTACATGAACTTGGAATGGCAGGCCGAGAGCGACACGACCCGCCGGGTCCGGATTCGGGCGAAGCTCTCCGCCGAGGCCGATTTCTATCTCGGTAGCGTCCAGGCGATCGCCGAGACGGGTGAGGTCGTCGGGGCCGACCAGAGCGGCAGCCGCCAGGCGTTCTACGTTTACGGTCCGCCGCACGTCATCTGGGTCGCGGGGAACAACAAGCTCGTACCGACCCTCGACGACGCGATCCGACGGACTCGAGAAGTCGCGCTGCCTTTGGAGGATCAACGGATGAAGAGGCTCGGGGCTCCGGGCAGCTCGGTCGGGAAGCTGGTCGTGTACGAGTGGGACCGCCCCGGCCGGATCACCCTGATCTTGGTCGGAGAGCCGCTGGGGTTCTAGCGCCGAGATCCCGGCCCATGGCGGCAGCGTCCTCGAGCAAGGATGCGAGGGGATCGATTTGCGCCAAGATGCGCTCGGAATCGAGCGGGCTGGTGGAAAACGCTGCCGTTGAAACCCAGGAGGGGCGTTGCGGGTCCGGCGGGGATAACGGGCGGGGTAACGCTACGATGAGATTCGAGAAACGTGCCTTCAGCGCTTGCTGAATCGAATCGAGACGCGCACGGAGGGGTTCGGGCCCGTGGTTGCGGAAGACGCGAAGAACCGATCGCATCCGCACCATCCCTCGTACGAGCCGAGGCACTTCTTCCGAAGTCGGAATCATCGTTCCTCCCATCGGCGACCCGAACAACCGAAATTGGAATCCTGAAGTCATGACGAGTCCGTTGTCGAAGACAACGGTCGGGCTCTTCCCGACGCCTGAAGGTGCCAACCGGTGTCTCATTGCCCTCGGCAGGTTTTTGGCCCGCTCGAGGCGCGTTCGGAACCAGCGGATGAAGACCGCCGTCGCCACCAATTCGGCGGTGACATAGACGAAAAACCACGCTCCGAAGGTCCCGGGGACCGCGAGAAACAGGTAGCTCAGGAACCCGAGAGGGAACAGGAGCCCGACAACGAGGGTCGCCAGGAAGAACCGAATCCGCTTGTCGAAGGCCTGCTCGAACTCGGCAATCGGATCGGCGGGGCCGACCATTCAGCCCCAGATGCCCGGAGGACCCATTAACGGTTCCCCTGGAGTGGAGGGACCGAATCGGCGACCTCGATCGCCCCGTCGTTGGATTGGCTCGAAACTCACAGGAACTCCGACAGGAGTTCCTCGGGGTCCTCGATGCCGAGCGGTTGCCGGATCGGCGCCCCCTTCTTGAGTGCGGGTTCGAGGTCCTCGTAGGTCGGGACGTTCTCGTTCCGGTAGAACAGGCCGAGAGGAATCCGGTCGCGCTGCACGAACGGCCACTCGATCGCCTTCGCGAAGGCGGCCTTCATGTCGCTCGAGTCGTGGCTTTCCTTTTGCAGATCGTAGACGCGCTCGCGGAAGAAATCGTAGGTGTTGACCTTGTTGTACGTGACGCACGGGGACATGCAATCGATCAGAGAGAAGCCATGGTGCTCGATGCCGTTTTTGACGAGCTCCGCCATGCCCTTCACATCCCCGCTGAAGGCCCTCGCCACGTACGTGGCCCCGGAGGCCAACGCTAGGGAAATCGGATCCACGGGGTTTTCGATGACGCCCTCGATTGGCGTGGACTTCGTCTTCATGCCCTTTTCCGAGGTCGGGCTCGCCTGCCCGGTCGTGAGTCCATAGATCTGGTTGTTCATGACGAGGTACGTGATGTCGAAGTTCCTTCGCATCGCGTGAATGAAGTGTCCCACCCCGATTCCGTATCCGTCTCCGTCGCCCCCGGTCACGATGACTTGCAGATCCGGATTCGCGAGCTTCGCGCCCTCCGCGACCGGCAACGCCCGTCCGTGGATCGCGTGGAATCCGTACGTCGAAAGGAAGTGTGGCAAGTTGCTCGAGCATCCGATCCCCGAGACGATCAGGATGTTCCACGGCTCGAGCTGGAGCGCGTGGATCGCGGTCTGGAGCGCCCGCAGGACCGCGAAGTCGCCGCAGCCCGGACACCAGGTCGGCTTGATCTCGGACTTGTAGGTATCCATCTCGAACTCGAGTTTCACGCGACCGCCTCCAGGACCTTGTCCGCGATGTCCCGCCAGGTGAAAGGCTCGCCGTCGTACTTCCCGAAGAAGTGGTCCGGCTTGTATCCGGTCTCCGCCCGGAGGAGACGCGTGAACTGGCCCGTGTAGTTCCCCTCAATCGCGAGGCTCTGCTTCACGTTCTTCAGGAGGCCGAGGGTCGCCTCGGCGTGGAAGGGGAAGAGGGTCGGAAACTCCAAGCTGTTCACCCGGATCCCGCGCGCCTCGACGTTCTGGATTGCCTCGTGGGCCGCGCCCCAGGTGGACCCCCAATGGATCAGGGTGAGGTCCGCGTCCTCCGGCCCCCACAACTCTGGCGGTGGCGTGTCTTTCCGAAGCCCGTCGAGCTTCCGCATTCGCTTCTCGTGCATCCGGTTGCGCTCCGCGACGTACTCTGGGATGCCCGCGAGAACGTCGGAGATGAGCTCGCTGTTCTCCATGTGCTCGTCCGTGGCCGCAACGAACTGATATCCTTTCATGCCGGGAATCGCCCGAGGACTCACGCCGCTCTCGGTGAGGAGGTATCGCTTGAACTCCTTCACCTCCCCGCCGTTGGCCGCCGACATGCCGCGTACAATCGGGACGTTGAAGTCCGGCTTCTCGACGGTCCGGTAGCCCTCGCCCAGGTACAGGTCGGAGATCAGGATGATCGGCGTCTGGTAGATTTCCGCGAGGTTGAACGCCTGCGCGGTGAGACGGAAGCAATCTTCCGGATTTCGCGGTGCGAGTATCGCTCGCGGCCAATCCCCTTGGCCTGCGCCGAGCGCGAGGTTGAGGTCGCCCTGTTCGGTCTTCGTCGGCAACCCGGTCGAGGGGCCGCTCCGCTGCACCAGGATCGCGACGAGCGGCGTCTCCGTCATCCCGGCTTGCCCGATCGCCTCGACCATCAGGGAGAAGCCACCGCCGGAGGTCGCGGTCATCGAGCGGACCCCAGCGAAGCCCGCGCCGACGGCCATGTTCATCGCCGCCAGCTCGTCCTCGACCTGCTTGACGACGACGCCGTGCGGAGGGCCGTGAACCGCCATCCAGTGGAGAATCGAAGAGGCCGGCGTCATCGGGTACTGCGCGAGAAACTTCACGCCTGCCGCGAGGGCGCCGAGACAGATCGCTTCGTTCCCGGTCATCAGGTACTTCGGCTCATTCGGATACGCCAGTCCGAGGTTCAGGGAACCGCCCATCTCCTCGACCGCGGTCGCACCGAGCTTCGCAGCCGCGATGTTCTGCTGAACGATCTCCGGCTTCTTGTCCCCCCAGATGTCTTTGAAGGCGCTCTCCACATGCCGGAAGTCCAGGTCGAACAGGCGGACGGCTGCGCCCAGGGCGACCGTGTTCCGCATCAACGCGTTCGGGGAGAGGCTTTGTGCTTTCTTGCGGAGGGGAATCCCCAAGAGGCGCACGTTCTCGCGGACTTTCTTCGGATCCGGCTTCGTGCCGTCGATATCGTAGACAATCGCGCCGCCCTCGGTGACTTGCCCCTGGTGGACATCCATCGTCTGCTGGTTCAGGCACACGACAACGTCCGGGTCCACCCCGTGAGACAGGACCGGATCGAGGCCGCCGCGAATTTGGGTCCACACATGGCCGCCGCGGATCACACTCTGATACGACGAATACGTCCAGGTATGCATTCCGCTCCGCGCGCTGATCTTCGCGAAGCTCTCCGCGGTCGACGAGACGCCGTCTCCAGCGGCGCCGCCTATGCGAAAGACAAGGTCTCTCTTGGCCATCCGGAATCCCACCGCGTGGGCCGAAGTGTGTCTCGGGTTCTCCCCATCAACGCCGTCCGAATTTAATATACTCTTGCATGCATAGAACCCGGAGGACGACGAGTCCTCCGGCACAATCCTTTTGGTCGTCGGGACGTTCCCGGCGCGAACGACGTGCGAGCGGTCCCCGATCTGCCGAAGCATCCGAAGCCCCTCGGTCCCTACTCCCACTGCGTCGTCGCGAACGGCTTCGTCTTCATTTCCGCGCAAGCGCCGATTGCTCCCGGTGGGAAAGCCGGTGAGTGGGCTGCGCCCGATGTCGCCGGCCAGACGAGACAATCGTTGAAAAACATCGCGTCGATCCTCGAAGAACTCGGGCTGACGATGGCCTCCGTGGTCAAGACCACCGTGTTCCTCACCGACCCGGCGGACTTCCAGGCCATGAATGAGGCGTACAAGGAATTCTTTCCGGAAGAACCGCCGGCGCGATCTCCCGCGAAACTCGGCATCGCGAATCCGGGCCTGAAGATCGCCATCGAAGCCATCGCGGTGTACGAGCCGAAGCAGGAAGAGTGAGCCGCGGACTCGACCGCTTCATTCGTCTACGCATTGGCTTGCGGCGTCAGGTCGCCACGGGCTGGGTTCCCGGGTACAGATAGCAGGCGACGAAATGATGCGGGACGATTTCGAGGAGTTCCGGCTCCAGCGGCGGTAGGAACTCGAGGACGACGCGGCCAGCGTCGAGTCCGACCCGAGCGATCGCACGGAACGCGACTCCATCCGGCCGCGACGATCGTGCTCTCACGAGCGCCTCCACCCGCAGTCGATGCGACTCGGTGGCCGGCTCGCGGTAGCGAAGGAGGAGGACCTCCTCCCCGCGAATCGTCACTTCCTCGAGTGGCGGGAGATCCGACGCTTCCGGATTCCGAGAGGGATCGAACAGGTATGCCGCGGTCGCCGCCACATCCCTCGAACTCCACCCGCAATGCGGAAGGACGGCGTTGCAGCGCGTGTGGAACCGGCACCCGGCCGGCGGGGCGATGGGGCTCGGAACGTCCCCGGGAAGGATGATCCGTTCCCGCCGTCGCTTCGGATCGGGCAAGGGGACGGCGGAGAGAAGCGCTTTCGTGTACGGGTGCATTGGATTGGCGAACAGCTCGGCCGTTCGCGTCCTCTCGAGAATCCGACCGAGGTACATGACCGCGACGCGGTCCGCCATGTGCCGCACCACGCTGAGGTTGTGTGTGATGAGGAGGTACGTGAGGCTCTGTCGTTGCTGAATGTCTTTGAGGAGGTTCAGGATCTGCGCTTGCACCGACACATCGAGGGCGCTCGTGGGTTCGTCCAGGAGCAGAAACTCCGGTTCCGGCGCGAGGGCGCGGGCGATCGCAATCCGCTGGCGCTGGCCTCCCGAGAACTCGTGGGGGAAGCGGTACAGATGCTCGGGCCGCAGACCGACCTCTTGCAGCAGACGGGCACTCTGTTCGTACGCCTCCGGACGGGTCGCAAGACCACTGACCAGGAGCGGCTCCGCGACGATGTCCTTGACGAGCAGGCGAGGATCCAGCGAGGTGAACGGGTCTTGAAAAACGGGCTGCATGAAACGGCGGAGCGCCTTCATCGACCTGCGGCGCATTCGGGTCAGCGAGTATTGGCGGAGCAGATCCTTCGTGTGGCCGTCGTCGGGGACGGCCTCTCGGGCATTCGTGCGCAGGCGCTCGAAGACCTCGACGGGCACGTTGAAGAGGACATCGCCTTCCGTGGGCTCGATGAGCCGGAGCAGGAGCCGACCGAACGTGGTCTTGCCGCAGCCGGACTCGCCGACGAGCGCGACCGTCTCCCCACGGCGGATTACGAGGTCCACGCCATCCACGGCCCGCACGGTCGCGATTTCTCGCTGGAGGAGTCCGCCTTTCACCGGAAAGTGTTTCTTCAGGCCTCGGGCAGCCAGCAGGATCTCGTTACGATCTCGACTAGGTCGCGCCACTCGCCACCTCCTCCGGGTAGAGATGGCAGGCGACTCTCCGATCCGGCCCGTGGGAGAGGAGCTTCGGCTCCTCGATCCGACACCGATCGAAGGCGAAAGAACATCGCGGATGGAAGCGGCAGCCCGACGGCGGCGTCAACAGATCCGGGACGACTCCTGGAATCGTGGGGAGCGGGGCGCCCGCTTCGAGCTTCTGACTCTCCGTCGAAACGATCGATTGGAGGAGACCCTGCGTGTACGGATGAAGCGGGTTGGCGAAGAGATCGGCCACAGGAGCGTCCTCGACGATTTTCCCGGCGTACATGACGGCGACCCGGTCGCTGAGTTCCGCGATGACCGCAAGGTCGTGCGTGATGTAGAGGATCGCGGAATCGATTCGTTTCCGGAGGTCTTTGAGAAGCCCAAGGATCTGCGCCTGCGTCGTCATGTCGAGCGCCGTCGTCGGTTCGTCGGCGATCATCAGGGCCGGCTCCCCCGCCAACGCCATGGCGATCATCACCCGTTGCTGCATCCCGCCGCTGAGCTCGTGCGGGTACGCGTCGTAGACCTTCGTCGGCTCCGAAATCCGGACGCGTCGGAAGAGCTCGACCACGTGTCGCCGCGCCTCCTCCTCGATTGGCCGGTCCAGGACCGATCGGACCACGGGGATCGAGGTGACGATTCGATAGAGCAACCGTCGGGACCAAAGCTCGGTCTCGGTCCGGAACAAGTCCGTCGCCGGCTCCCGGAACCTGAGCTCGATCGCGTCCTTCTCGAGCGCGACAGATTTCACAATGGCGAAGATTGCGCCGAACGGCCCGGAGGCGCTCTCTTGAAGGAGGACCTCGACGCGGGCCCGAAGGTCCTCGGACGGCATGAGGAGCTCCCCCTTCCTCCGATCGCCCCCCGAACCGCCCGTGGATCGGAAGCAAAGACGAAGGGCTTCCGGGCGCGGCGAAACGGTCGCGAGCGGAGGCAAGCCCTTGGCTCGCGGGTTCCTCGCCGGATCGAACAGATCCACTGCCGGTTGACCCAGGGAGAGCCTCGACAGTCGTTCCCACTCACGCGTGTAGTGGGTTTCCTCCATGGCATCGAGGCGCTTCAGGAACCGGAGCCACCACCCGACCCCTTGGCGGCGTCGACCCGCGAAGCGCTGGACCCGGGCAACCCGTTCCTCGACCGGCAAGCCCGACGCGTCGATTAAGGCGTGGACCTTGTCCGGCCGTAGTCCGGTCCGGACGCAGAAGTCGGCGACCAGGCGCTCTCGCTCCGACGCATCTCCCGTCGCGACCGCCTGGCGGAACAGGTCGAGATCTTGCTCCGTCAGATCTTGGCGTGAGAGCAGGCGGTCGCAAATTTCCTGTCGGCGCTGGAACATCAGCACTTCGGCGACCTGATATCCGACTCGGAGGACGGGGTTCAGGGAGGACATCGGCTCCTGGAAGATCATCGACATGCTGCGTCCTCGGACCCGGTTCATCCGGGCCCGGTGCTTCTTCAACAGCGGGTCCGACGGCAGAAACTTAGGCGGGGCATTCGTCCGTGGTACGACGCGGATGTCATCCTCGCTCCCGGCGAGGAGGTTGAGGCCTCGGAACCAGATTTCACCGCCGGCGATTCGCCCCGGCGGTTGCTGAAGCAGGTACATGATCGAAAGCGCCGTGACGGTCTTGCCACAGCCCGATTCGCCGACGAGCCCGAGCACCTCGCCTTTCCCGATCTCGAGGTCGACCTCGTCGACCGCGCGGAGAATCCCGTGAGACGTCGAGAACTCCGTCTTCAAACCTCGGACGACCAGGATTGGCTCCACGCGCTACCTCCGGGCACGCGGATCGAGGACGTCGCGAAGGCCGTCACCGAGGAGGTTGACCC
>Ga0209761_1000086_pt1 | contig 46387 bp, 49 predicted proteins | sample GraSoi013_1_40cm_4_FD_185818 | JGI IMG/M metagenome (GOLD analysis project Ga0209761, IMG submission 185818) | Grasslands soil microbial communities from the Angelo Coastal Reserve, California, USA - Sample 09_25_2013_1_40cm (SPAdes) (version 2) | ecosystem: Environmental > Terrestrial > Soil >... | reverse complement strand
AGTTTGAGTAGGCGGAGGACACTCGGATCGTGCGGCGTGAAGCGGTCCGCCAGACGCGCGTTCCCGCGATCGACGACCAGCGTGTACTGGGTGAGGTCGTTCGTCCCCACGCTGAGGAAGTCGCTGATCTCGACAAAGCGATCGGCAAGCACGGCCGCGGCGGGTGTCTCGACCATGACGCCCAGCGGTACGCTTTTGGCCGCGGCGACGCCCTGCTGTTCCAGGCGTGCTGCTTCCTCGTACATCAATTCACGCGTGCGCTCGACTTCGTCGAGCCGCGTGACCAGAGGAATCATGAGGTGAAGATTCGCGGTCACGGCCGCGCGTAACACCGCCCGGATCTGCGTGCGAAATATCGCCGGCTCGTCGAGGCAGACCCGGATCGCCCGCCAGCCGAGGAAGGGATTGGGCTCCACCGGCGTCCGGAACGGCGCGGGGAACTTGTCGCCGCCCAGGTCGTAGGTGCGTACCACGACCGGATATCCGGCGAACGTCTCTCCCACATGACGGAAGTAATTGGTCTGTGTCTCTTCATCCGGCAGCTCACTGTGCCCGGTGATGAGAAACTCCGTCCGCAGCAGTCCCACTCCCTCCGCGCCATGCGCCTTCGCGTCCTCCAGCTCGTCCGGCAAGTCCACATTCCCGCGCAGGGCGATGTGTACGCCGTCGACGGTCACCGACGCCTGCGTAACGGCCTCTTCCAAACGCGTGGCGAGCTCGCGCCGGCGGGTATCGGTGCGCTGGGCATCCGCCACCTCTTCGGGTGTCGGATCGACCACCACCGTTCCGCGGGTCCCGTCCAGAATGACCTTGGTCCCGGACTTGATGCGCGCGACGGCGCCGCGCAGGCCGAAGATGGCCGGAATCCCGATCGAGTGCGCGAGAATCGCCGCGTGGGAGGTGCGCGTTCCCTCTTCACTGATCAACCCGACGATCAGGTCGCGGTCGAGCTGCACCGTCAGCCCCGGCGACAGCTCGCGGGCTACGAGAATCGAGGGCTCGGACAGACTTTCCCACACATTCGCGCCGGTCCCCCGGTGCATGAGATGCTGAATGACGCGGATGGCCACACCGGTCACATCGGCGAGCCGCTCCTTGAGCAGCGGATTGCCCGCGGCAGTCCATAGATCACGGACCTCGAGGGTCTTGAACTCGAACGCCTTTTCAGCCGTCAGGTGATTCTCCCGGATCAACTCCTCGATCCCGCCAATGAACTCCTTGTCCTCGAGCATGAGGGCCTGCGCGTCGAAGATGCGTGCCTCGTCGACGCCGGCTCGATCGACCGCGCGGGCCCGGAACTCGGCGAGCTGTTTCTTGACGTCTTTGATCGCCGCGTGCAGGCGCCGCACCTCTTTCTCCACCTGCGTGCGAGAGACGACGCGATGGGGGACCTCCGGCAATGCCCAGCGGACCGTCATGGTGGGTCCCATGGCGATGCCGGGGGAGACGCCAATCCCTTTCAGGAGCCGATCGGACGAGCTCACTGGTCTTCCTTCTTGGCGCGAGCCTTCAAGTGCATCTCATGGAAGCCTGCCGCCACCAGCTCGAGCAACGCGACCATCGCTTGCTCCGCGTCCTCGCCATCCGTCTTGATCCGAATGGACGAGCCGCACTCCGCAGCCAACGTCATCATGCCCAGGATGCTCTTCCCGTTCACGACGGCCCCGTCCTTGTGCACTTCGACGGTCGACTTGAACTTGTTGGCCACTTTGACGAACTCCGCTCCGGGCCGCACGTGCATCCCGAGCGGATTCACGATCTGGGCGTCACGCTCGATCAGAGCCATATCAACCCGACGACCAGCGCCACCGCCGACAGCCCCAACGCGACTCGGAGACCATTCAGCCGGTCGCTGCGCCAACGCAGCGCCAGGAAGACAAGCCCCGCCGTGACCACGGCCGCCAGCTGACCCCAGCGTGGGAACGGAACCGCAAGGAAGCGGGCCGCGAGCGGCAGGGCAACGCCCACGGCGAACGCCATGGCGGGCCCGAGCAGCGCGCCCGCTTTCTGCAGCATGGGGCTGTGCAGCGCGACGCTCACCCGCGCGCCGTGCGTCCATCCGGCGTAGAGCGCCCACCAGCGAAGCGCCACGTGACCGATGTTGTAGACGATCAGGAATACCGCGACCGCGATCCATCCCGCCCCAAGCGCGATCCCCGCGATCGTCAAACCCGACAGCAAGGGCAGCCATCCAGCCCAAACCAGACGATCGCCGAGGGAGCCGAGCGGGCCGCACAGCGCTTCCCGCAGCCGCTCGATCTGATCAGGCGACGCGCCCTCGTGTTCCGCGCGGGCAGCCGCGCCGACGGCGAGGCCGATGAGGTAGGGATGCGCGTTGAAAAAGTGTGCACCGCGGGCAACGGCAGGACGGTATTTGCCGTCGGCGAGGTCTCGGAGGAGCGGCTCTTCCGCAACCCCGACTCCCACCCCGAGCAAGCGCTCGTAGTTGTACGAGCCCTGGACGGCGAATAGCCGTAGCAACGCCCGGCCCAAGGCGGCCCTCACCGGAGCCACACGGCCACCAGCAGCCCGCCGCCGAGCCCCGCGGCGAACCATTTCAGATTGGGCCCCGTGCCCACGAGGCGTAACGTCCCCGCCGCGCCGGCCGCCAGCGCCGCCGCGACTATGGCCGCGGCGAGCAGGAGTGCAGGCCGACCGCTGGGGACGGTAAGGGCTCCGGCGAGCAGCGGACGAGCCAACCACGCGAGGACGAGACCGACGATGGTCACCAGGGCCGCTCGCAATCCGTCTCGCAGCAGCCCGCCCACGTGGACGCGCACGAGTGCGCGCGGATCTCCCGATTCCAGCCGGGCCGCGGCGGCATGCACAATCCGCGAGTTCACACGCCGCAGCAGATTGATCGTGAGCCCGCCGAGCAACCCGGTCACAAGTCCCACGAGAGCGCCGAGCCCCAGTCCGAGCACGCCACCACCGGGTGCCGCGTGCGCCGTCGCCACCGCGGCCACGGTCGCGGGCCCGTATTCGGGGTACCGCACCGCGCCGACCGGCAGGATGTCGTACTGGAGCAGCTCGAAGACGACGCCGAGCTTGAGGCCGGTCGGGATGTCGCCGAGAATTGCCCCGGCGATGGTCCCCGCGACGAGCGGACGCGCGATCATCATCTGGGGCAGGCTGACGAGATCCACGCCCACCAGGGTGCCCCACACCACGAGCGCGATCAGGAGCTCGATGGGGAGGATCATGTGAACTCTCCAATCGGCACCGCTCGCGCCGTCGGCACGTCCTGCGCGGTGACCTCCACGCCGTGCGCCGCCAGCTCGCGCAGCTTGGCAGCTTCATCGTCGGTCAGGTACACAAAGCGCAGCCGTTCTCTCCGGCCGGTGCGGTGATGGACGCCGCCCACGTTGAACCGGCGTACCTGCGGTACGCGGGCGGCGAGCGCGACCGCCGTATCGATGTCGCCCACGAGCAGAATCCCGACTCGCTCATCCGCTTGCCAATTCGAAAACAGCTGCGCGGCCTGATCCACCGACGCAAACACCACTTCGATCTGCGGCGGCACACCCATGCGATAGAGATCCTGCTCCCAGTCGCTGCCGCTCACTTCGTCGTCGACGAGCACGATGAACGAAACGTGGAGCGGCTGCCCCCACCCCACGACCACCTGGCCGTGGATCAGGCGGTCATCGATGCGATACAGCGCCAGGCTCATGCGGCGGTGGGGCTGCCGGTGACGCGGATGGCCTTGGCGCCGGCATCGACGGCACGGCGTGCGGCCTCCGCGGGGGGGATGTCGCGGTGAAAGACGAAGTCGAGCAGCATCGCGAGATTGACGCCGGTGACCACCGCGACCTCGGCATGCTGCTTCGCGTAGCGTACCGAGCTGGTGAAACAGGAGCCACCGGGAAGGTCGACGAATAGCACGACAGGGCCTTGGCCGATGGCCTGGCGTAGTCGCTCACCCAACTCCTCGGTACCGCATCCCTCGTTGGATACCGCGGTGAGCGCATCCTGAACTCCGGTGATTGCGCCAACCGCCGTCACGAGCGCCTGCGCGACCGCCGCGTGCGACACGATGATGCCGCGGAGGTCACTCATAATCTTCCTCCAGATAGTGCTGCACTCCGCCTTTCTCCCGCATGCGGCGGATGAGCCGTTCGTTGAACGCGTTCGCCGAGTCCACGCCGCTGTAGCGCAACAGGTGATTCATCGCGACGACTTCGCAAATCACGGTGAGGTTCTTGCCGGGATTCAGCGGCACGGTCACGAGCGGCAGCTCGACCTCGAGGAGCTCGGTGCGCTGCTGGTCGAGACCCGTACGGTCGTATTCCCGCGTATTGTCCCAATCCTCGAGCTGCACCACGACCTCGATGCGCTTCTGTTGACGGACGGAGCGAATTCCGAACAACGCGTTGATGTCGATCAAGCCGACGCCGCGGATCTCCATGTAGTGCCGGGAAATCTCATGTCCCCGACCGATCAGCACGTCGTTCCCGCGGCGCGTGACGTGCACGAGGTCGTCCGCTACCAGGCGATGACCGCGCTCGACCAGATCGAGCACGCATTCGCTCTTGCCGATCCCCGAACGCCCGCGAAATAGCAGGCCCACGCCGAACACATCGGCGAGGGAGCCGTGCACCGTTGTGCGGGGGGCGAAGGCGTCGTCGAGAAACGGCTTGAGCCGCCGGTAGAATTCGGCGGTCTTGAGCCGCGTGCGAATGACGGGGATGCCCTTCTCGCGCGCCAGCACCAGCAGTTCTTCCGGGGCTTCCTGGCCTTTCGTAATGATGATGCACGGCAGCGCGTACGACAAAAACGTCTCGATCGACTTGCGACGCGCCTTCGCATCGAGCGAGGCCAGATAGGTGATCTCGGTTTCGCCGAGGATGTGAACGCGATCGGTGCCCACGAAGCGCGCCGTGTAGCCGGCGAGCACGAGACCTGGACTCGACGCCTCCGGGGAGCGGATCTCGCGCTCGAGCCCCACTTCGGCGGTCAACACCTCGAGCTGCAGCGGATCGCCCTTGCGGGCGAGCAGGTCGGCGACTTTTAGCCGCGGCGTCGTCGCGGGAGAAGTGGTCACCGCGTCTCTGGCACCCTGGAGCCGTTCCCGCGCCCGCGCCGCGTCGTGCGACGCGCGCGCGGCGTCTGCTTCCCGTCGAGCAGCTGGCGCTTCACGCGGGCGATCGCGCTGTCGAGCGCGGAGCGATGATCGCCCGCCTGCGACTTGGCGACATGGATCCGGCCGCGCGGCGCATGGATCTCGATCTCGACCCCCGCCTCGCCATGGTCCTCCGTGAAGATCACGTGCGCATGATGGGGGCGCCGGACGAGCTTGACCACTTTTTCGAGACGCTCCCGGGTGTGCGCGCGAAGGTCGTCATCGACTGCTGTATGGCGGGCGGTGATCGTGATGCGCATGCGTCAACGCTTCCTTTCTCGTGCGGAGACGGTGTGCTCGATGTGGGCGATCGTGGCGCGCGCCGCGCCGTCCCACGACAATCCTTCCGCAAAGGAGCGGGCCGCGCGGCCGAGCCCCTCCACGAACGATGGATCGGCGGCCAATTCCACCATCCGAGCGGCGAGCCTCAAGACGTCACCATGCGGCACCAGGTACCCTGTCACGCCGTCTTGCACCGATTCACGCAACCCCGGGCTGTCGGATGCCAGCGCGGGCGTGCCGCAGGCCGCCGCCTCGACGTTCGTGATACCCCACCCTTCCTTGGGACTCGGGAATACGACCGCCCAGGCACGGCGCAGCAATCGCCGTTTCTCCTCCTCCGACACGTAACCCAGGAACCGGACCGCGTCGCTCACCCCGTGTTCGGCAGCCAGTCGTTCCAGTCTGGGCCGGTCGTCACCCTGTCCGCAGATGTCCAGCGTAATCTCGGGGCGTATCTTACGCGCGACGGCGACCGCCCGGATCGCAAACTCCACTCCTTTATAACGCTTCAATCGGCCCAGGTACAAGAACGTGGGGCTCGTCGCGCGCGGCGTAGCCGCATCGGGTCGATACGCCTCGGAATCCACGCCGGGATGGATGACGACGATCCGCTCCGACGCAACGCCGCGACGCACCAGGTCATCCCTCGTGCTCTCCGAGATGGCATGAAATGCGGCGTGGCGGTAAGCCCAGGGAATCGGCAGCTCGGCGGCCCACACCACAGTCGCCATCGGCGCACTCGCCTCCGCGAATGCGGTCGTGCCGAACAGGTGTGGCACGATCGCCACGAAAGGCAATGACGTGAGCATCGGAAGGAACAGCGGAAGCTTGTTGATGTCCTCGATCACGACATGGAAGTGCCTTCCCCGTTCGCGGAGCGCGCGCCGCACCGCGCCCCGGGCTCGCAGCGCGAAACTGTGCCGTCCCCCGAGCCGGGTGACCTGAATCCCGTCCACCACGGCGCGCGGCGCGCAACCCGCCCAGCCGCTCGCGATGAGGTGCACCTCGTGCCCCCAGCCGGCAATGCGGCCGAACAGCTCGTGAAGGTGAATCTCGGCACCGCCAGCGTGTGGGTTCTCCCGGTCGTTCCAGTTGACCAACAGGATTCTCACAGCGCGCCGGTCTCGTGAGCGATGGCATCGAGGACACCGTTGATGAAGGCGGGGGCGCGCGACCCGGCAAACCAGTGCGCGAGCTTTACGGCCTCATCGATGACCACGCGGGATGGCGTCGAGGCTTCGTTGAGCTCGGCGAGGGCGAGGCGCAGAATGTTGCGCTCCACCACGCCGACGCGCTCCAGGCGCCAGTGCTCCGCGGCGTCCGCGATGCGTCGATCGAACTCGGGCAGGCCCGCAATCGCTTTGGCGGCGAGATCGGCCCCACGATCATAACCGTGGGGCGCGCGTCCATGGATCACCGCAACGCGCGCAACGACCGTTTCGATCGTCGGTCTCCCCGAAAGCTCCCACGCATGCAACAGCTGGAGGGCGCGCGCGCGGGCCTTAGTCTCGGGACGTTGCACCGAGCCTCTCGAGTGCATCGGCGGTCTCGAGGGCCGCCTGCGCCGCCTCGGCACCTTTCGCCACTCGCGCCAACGCCTGAGCCTCGGTTTCCGTAGTCAGCACGCCAAATCCCACCGCGATCCGATGCGCGAGCGCGACATTGCCGAGACCTCGTGCCGCCTCGCCGGCGACATACTCGAAATGCGGCGTCTCGCCGCGGATGACGCAGCCGAGCGCAACGATCGCATCGAAGCGCTCGCTCGCGGCGGCCGCCTCTGCCAGCACGGGCAGCTCGAACGCGCCCGGCGCCCACATGACTTCGACGTTGCGATCCTCGATACCGCCGCGTCGCAACGCTGCGCGCGCGCCATCGAGGAGTTTCGTCGTGATGTTCTCGTGAAAGCGGCTGACAATGATCGCCACGCGCCGCTGGCGGCTCGAGATGCGCGCAGCGGAAGGTGCTTTGTGTGGCACGATCAGTGGGTCAGGAAGTGGCCGAGCTTGTCCCGCTTGACGTCGAGGTAGGCTCGATTCTCGTCCGACGGTGCCGGAACGATGGGCAGCCGCTCGACGATCTCGAGCCCGTAGCCCTCGAGGCCGACCAGCTTCATCGGGTTGTTCGTCAGCACGCGAATCGACGAGAGACCCAGGTCGAGCAGAATCTGCGCGCCGATGCCGTAATTCCGGAGGTCGGGCTTGAAGCCGAGCTTCTCGTTGGCCTCGACCGTGTCATGGCCCTGATCCTGGAGCTCGTAGGCCTTCAACTTGTTGAGCAGACCGATCCCGCGGCCCTCCTGATCGAGGTACACGACGACGCCCGCCCCAGCTTCGGCGATCATGCGCATGGCACTGTGCAGCTGCCAGCCGCAATCGCAGCGCGCCGAGCCGAAGACGTCGCCGGTGAGGCATTTCGAGTGCATGCGGACCAGCACCTGCTGTTTGCCGGCCACAGTGCCGTTGACGAGGGCGACATGCTCCGCTGCGTCGACGTCGTTGCGATACCCGATGATGCGGAATTCACCGAACGGCGTGGGCAGCCGGGCGTCGGCGATGCGGTGCACGAGCCGCTCGTGCTTCAGCCGGTACGCGACCAGCTGCGCGACGGTGATGAACGTGAGGCCGTACTCCGTGGCGAACCGCTCGAGGTCCGGACGCCGTGCCATCGATCCGTCAGGATTCAGGATCTCGCAGATCACGCCGGCGGGATACAGGCCCGCAAGCCGCGCCAGATCGACGCTGGCCTCCGTCTGACCGACACGCTGCAGCACACCACCGGGGCGCGCCCGCAGCGGGAAGACGTGTCCGGGGCGTCGCAGGTCGCTCGGAACGGTCGAGGGATCGATGGCGACGCGAATCGTGGCCGCGCGATCCGTCGCCGAAATGCCCGTGGTCACGCCAAAGCGGGTGGCGGCGTCGATGCTGATCGTGAACGCGGTTTCGTGCGATTCGTTATTGTGCTCGGTCATCTGCGGCAGGCCGAGTGCCTGGCAGCGTTCGGGCGTGAGCGGCATGCAGATCAGCCCGCGGGCGTGCGTCGCCATGAAGTTGATCATGTCGGCGGTGACCTGTTCCGCCGCGCCGACCAGATCCCCCTCGTTCTCGCGCCGCTCGTCATCCGCCACGATGACGAGCTTGCCGGCGCGGATATCCGCGATCGCCTGTTCTACTGCGCTGAACGACATAGCTGCCTCACATACTTACCCAGCACGTCCGCTTCGACGTGCACTCGGTCACCCTGCTTGAGTCTTCCCAACGTGGTGTGCTCGCGCGTAAACGGCACCAGCGACACCTGCACAACGCCGGCACGCGGTAACGTGTTCACCGTCAGGCTCACGCCATCCACCGTGATGGCGCCGTGCAGGACAGTCGTTTCTTCGACTTCCCGCGGGACGCCAATATCCACGAGCACCGCGTCTTCCGCTTCTGCCACCCGCTCTACCGTCCCGACGCCGTCAACGTGGCCCTGCACGAAATGCCCGCCCAATCGGTCGCTGGCGCGCAGGGCACGTTCCAAATTGACGGTCCGACCCTTCTGCCACTCAGCAATCAGGGTGCGTCCCAGCGTCGTCTGCACGGCGTGAACGGTAAACCCGCCTTTGACAACCTTCTCGACGGTCAGACATGCGCCGTTCACCGCGATGCTCTCGCCTTTTTTTAAGGCGCGAAACGGCGCAGTTATGCGCAGTACTGCGCCGTTGTTCCGGCTCACGGCAGCTATGCGGCCGACCGCCGCTACGATTCCGGTAAACATAGCCGCCGATCCAAGACCAATAATGTATCAGAGCCCAGCACGCGCCGCTCCACGGGAATCCACCGCGGCGCTTCGGCCAGCGGAAACGCCGGAACGCCTGGAAAAGCGGGCACCGCGCCATCGCCAAGCCACACGGGGGCCTGCACCCAGTACAAGCGGTCCACGAGCCCCTCCGCCAGCAGCTTGGTCCCCAGCGCTCCGCCCCCTTCACACAACAGGGACTGGATACCCGCCAATCGCAGCTGCGCAAACGCTTGATGCAGGGTCTCGGGACGAAAGACGCGCACGCCGTTGCCCTCGAGCACCGACACGTTTGCCATCGGCGCCTCGGGCGAGGAGACGACCCACGTCGGGACCTCGCGCGCCGTCTGGACCAGCGACACACCCGGATTCAGCATAGCGCGCCGGTCGAACACGATGCGCACCGGCGGTTTCCGCGGCGTGATCTCCCCTCGGGCCGTCAGCTGCGGGTTGTCGGTGAGGGCCGTCGTGCCGCCGACGGCGATCGCGTCGAATCCCGCGCGCAGCCAATGCACATGATCGCGCGCCTCGGGACCGGAGATCCATTGCGAGCTGCCGCGGGCGTCCGCGATGCGGCCGTCGATCGACGTTGCCAGCTTCAGCGCGACGAAGGGGCGGTCCGTCTGCTGTCTGGTAAAGAGGAAAGGGGCGTTTTGCGCCGCGGCCTCCTCGGCGAGCAATCCGATTTGGACGTCGATGCCGGCGCGCTTGAGAACCTCAGCGCCGCCGCGCGCCTCGGGATCGGGATCGCGGACCGCCGCGACGACACGCCGCACGCCGGCGGCGCGGATGGCATCAGTGCACGGGGGCGTCTTGCCGTGATGCGCGCACGGCTCGAGCGTCACGACCAGCGTTCCGCCACGGGCCTTGTCGCCCGCCGCGTGCAGCGCTTGCAGCTCCGCGTGGGGTCCGCCGAATTCGGCGTGCCAGCCTTCGGCGACCATGTCGGTACCGCGCAACACGACGGCACCGACGATGGGATTCGGGGAGACGCGCCCCCAGCCGCGCCATGCCAGCTCGAGCGCGCGCCGCATCGCGTCGAGCTCTCTATCTTTCTTCAAACCGAACCGTCGCAGGGGAACCCGCACGCGCCGGCGTGATCTCGCCGATGAGCCAGGTCTCTACCTGGGCGCGCTCGGCCGCGCGGACGACCGGCTCGACGTCGTCGCGTGCGACGACGGCGATCATTCCGACCCCTAGATTGAAGACGCGCCGCATCTCGTCTCGCCCGACGCGACCGGCGCGCATGAGGACGCGGAAGATGGGCGGCCAGGGCCAGCTGCTCGCGTCCACGACCGCCTCCACGGCTGCCGGCAGCACGCGAACCAGGTTCCCCGCGATCCCGCCGCCCGTGACGTGCGCGAGCGCGTGCACGTTGCCGAGCACCGGCCGCACCGCGAGGGCGTAGCTGCGGTGCACCGCGAGCAGGACCTGGCCCACCGACTGCCCCGTCTCGGGAAACGGGTCGTCGATCTTCAGCTGCATCCGTTCAAAGACGATGTTGCGGGCCAGCGTGTATCCGTTGGTATGCAGGCCCGTGGAGGCGTAGCCGATCAACTGATCGCCCGCGGCCACGCGGTCCCCATGCAGCGCCTTGTCCTCTTCGACGACCCCGACGATCGACCCTGCCAGATCGTAGTGCCCCGGCTGGTAGAGATCCGCCAGCTGCGCTGTCTCGCCGCCGGCGAGCGTCATGTCGTGCGCCCGGCAGCCGCGCGCCACGCCCGACACGATTTGCTCGGCGATTTCCGGCACGAGGTTCCCGGCCGCGATGTAATCGAGGAAGGCGAGCGGCGCGGCGCCGTGCACCAGGATGTCATTGACCGAATGATTGACGAGATCTTCACCGACCGTGTCGTGAACGCCCGCGGCCGCGGCGACGAGCACTTTCGAGCCGACACCATCGGTCGACATCACGAGCACGGGCTTCTTATAGCCCTCGGGCACGCGGACCATCCCACCGAACCCGCCGACGTGTCCGCGTGCGAGCGGCGTTCGGGTCGCGCTCACTAGCTGGGCAATGCGACGTTTCGCTTCGTCGGCGGTGTCCAGCTTCACGCCGGCCGCCGCGTAGCGATCCGTCTTCGTCATTCCTCGCCGTCCAGAGAGAAATGCACGAGATCGCGGAACGCCTTTACGCGACCGCGGACTTCCTGCAGCGTGATCTGCTCGAGGCGCTGTACACCGAATGCTTCGACCGCCAGCGATCCCATCGCCGAGCCGTAGACCATGGCCCGGCGCAGGTTCGGGAATGTCAGATCGCCCGTGCGGGCGACGTGCGCCATGAACCCGCCGGCGAACGCGTCCCCGGCGCCGGTGGGATCGAACACCTCCTGGAGCGGATACGCCGGCACTTTGAAGGTGGTGTCGGGATCGACGAGCAGCGCCCCGTGTTCCCCCTGCTTGATCACGACCATTTTGGGTCCCCGGCCAAGGATCCAGTGCGCCGCGCGATAGACGTTCCAATCGCCGGACAGCTCGCGCGCTTCGGAATCATTGACCATCAGAATGTCGATGTGCCGCAGCAGCTCGAGCAGCAGATCCTTCTTGCCCTGAATCCAGTAGTTCATGGTGTCGCAAGCGACCAGCTTGGGCTGCTTCACCTGATCGAGCACGTTCAGCTGGAGCTCGGGATCAATGTTGCCGAGGAAGACGAACTTCGCGTCGCGAAATTTGTCAGGAATGCGGGGCTGGAATTGCGCGAACACGCCGAGCCGCGTCTCCAGCGTTTCGCGGCTATTCAGATCGTAGGAGTACCGAGCCTTCCAGCGGAACGACTCGCCCTGTTGCCGCTCCACGCCGGCCAGGTCCACACCGCGCGCCGCCAGTTTCTTCAGGTGGGCTTCGGGAAAGTCGCTCCCCACAACGCCGACGACCTGGACCGGATGGAGCACCGCGCCCGCCATCGCAAAGAAGACCGCGGCCCCACCGAGCGCGTCGGCGGTCTCGCCGAAGGGCGTAATGACGGAATCGAGGGCGATCGAGCCGACGACGAGCAAACCCACGCTTACATCCGTTCCGGGGCGCGGATCCCCAAAAGTGAGAGGCCATTCGCGAGCACCTGTTGGACGGCGCGCGCGAGCAGGAGCCGGGCGGCCTCCTCAGGCTCGCCCAACACGCGGTACTTGTGATACCACGCGTGCGCCAGCCGGGCCAGTCCCTCGAGATATCCCGTGATGCGATGGGGTTCGTAGGCCGCGGCCGCGCGCTGCACGACGTCGGGAAACTCGGCCAGCTCCTTCACCAGCGCGATTTCTTCCGGCCGGGTGAGGACGGACAGCTCAACGCCATCCGCCCGAACGCTGCCCGGCTCCCGGCCCGCCACCCGGAAGATGCCGGACATGCGCGCATGGGCCATCTGCACGTAAAAAACCGGATTCTCTTCGGTCTGACTCTTCGCGAGATCGACGTCGAACACGAACTGGGAGTCGCCGCGCTTCATGAGGAAGAAGTAGCGCGCAGCGTCCACACCGGTTTCCTCGAACAGGTCACGCAACGATACGAACTCGCCGCTGCGCTTCGAGAAACGCACCTCTTCCCCGCCCCGCATCACGCGCACGAGCTGCACGATCTCGACGTGGAAGAAGTCGTCGGGATACCCGAGCGCCTGTAACGCCGCGCGCATGCGCGGAATGTAGCCGTGGTGATCGGCTCCCCAGACGTCGATCGCTGTTACGAAGCCGCGTTCACGCTTGTCGCGGTGATACGCGATATCGGGGACGAGATAGGTATACGTGCCGTCGCTCTTTTTGAGCACGCGATCCTTGTCGTCGCCGAGGGCGGTCGTGCGGAGCCAGAGTGCGCCGTCCGCCTCGAACGTATGGCCTTTGGCGGCGAGCTCGGCGAGGGTGGCGTCGATCAACCGTCGCCCGTAAATCGCCGACTCGCGGGACACGACGTCGAACCGGACACCGAACTGCCGCAAATCCTCGTCCTGTTCGGCGCGCTGCGCGCTGACACCGATCTCCCGGCAACGGCGTACCCCTTCGTCCTCCGGTAGGTCGGCGAAGCGCTTCCCTTCCTTCTTGAGAATTGCTGCGGCCAGCTCGTTCAGATACTCGCCATGGTAGCCGCCTTCGGGGATCGTGCCTGGCCGTCCCGCCTGCTGCTGCACCCGCGCCCAGAGTGAGCGGGCCATCTTGTCGATCTGCGTGCCCGCGTCGTTGACGTAGAACTCCCGCGTCACCGACCAGCCGGTCCACTCGAGGAGTGCGGCGATGCCGTCGCCCAGCGCGGCGCCTCGCCCGTGGCCGACGTGCAGCGGGCCCGTAGGGTTGGCGGACACGAACTCAACATTGACTTTCGCCTTCCGGCCGACATCACTCTTCCCATAATTTTCGCCCGCGGTGATAATCGACGGCAGCGAGCCGACGACTTGCTCTCCGGCGAGGAAAAAGTTGATGAATCCCGGCCCCGCGATTTCGGTCTTCCGCACGAGGCCCGGCGGCAGCTCGACCGTCGCCACGAGACGCTCCGCGATGGCGCGCGGCTTTTGCCCCAACGTCTTGGCCAGAGTCAGCGCGAGGTTGGTCGCGAGATCGCCGTGGGTCGGATCGCGCGGGCGCTCGAGCGCGACCTCGCCATGGGGGGGAGGCGCGCCCAATCGGGACGCCGCTTGCGCCAACGCCGCCCGGATCGTCTCGAGTGCCGTCACTTGTCGGAGCTGGGGTCTTTCTTTTTCGGCGTCGAGTCGGCGGGCGTCTCGGCTTTCTCGCCTTTCTCCGCCTTGTTGTCGGCCTTTTCCGTTGATCCCGCGGGCCGTTTATAGTCGGTCGCGTAAAACCCGGAGCCCTTGAAATGCACCCCGGCGCCGCCCGAAATCAGCCGCTCCGCGCGCCTGCCGCAGACTGGGCATTTCGCGTGGCGCTGGCTGGTGATGCGGGGAAACGTCTTCTCGAACAAGTGCCCTTTCGGGCACCTGTACTCGTAGGTTGGCATCGCCAGGTCAGTCCGGTTTCGACTTGCGCACGAACTGCAGCGCACCAGACGGGCACTTCATCACCTGTGCCGCGACGACGTCGGCCGGCTGCAGCTCGGGCCGGATCCACCGTTTGCGCTTGACGTCGAATACATCCGGCAATCCCATGACGCACACGCCCGAATGGATGCACACATCGGGGTCAAAGGTGACGATGATCTCGTCGGCCTCGTAGGTCTGGCGCTTCTTTGGCATGCGCAGAATCTAACAGAACCTCAACGTGGCCTGGACGCTGGAGGGGGCTGCGGCGGAGCCACCGGGGGCACCGCGGCCTCCTGCCGCTTCGCCTGATACATCGCGACGATGCCGCGGATGATGAAGAACACGCCGAGCGCGTCGAAGAAGATGCTGACAACGTTGAAATCACCGCGAAACACGGAATCCCCCCGGACCAATCCGATCGCGATGATCACCGCGCCCCAGAAAATGCTCTTCATGCCCTGTCCTAGGTTCGAGGAGCTTGCAATGTAGCAAATTTGGTAATGACCGGGGCCTGCCTCGATCATCCGGTCACCTGTCGGAGTATTACAATCGCGACATCCTCTGGAGCACATATGCGATTCATCAAGCAGTTCCTGGCCACGGCCCAGGAGCCAAAATCGAAGTCACCACGCGCGACAGCCACGGAGCGTGGTACACGCAGCCCGTCTGGATTGGAATCGGTATCATCGCGTTGGTCCTGATTATCGTGCTGATTTCACTGGCCGGCCGGCGGGACCGCACCACCATCGTCAAATAGTCGGACCTTCCGCTAGCGCTGGGTGCGCGTGAGCCGCAGCTCGGCCCACGCCACCTCCCGGGCTTCGATCACATCCCGCACCTGGCGCTCGCGCGCGTTGAGCGGCGCGCCCCCCGCGGCCCCCGTCTTCACCTCGAGAAACACCACGCGCCGCACGTCGCCGGCGGCCAGCCCGTCGAAGATGACGAGATCCACCGGACTTCCGAGAAAGCGCGCGTCCTTGGGATTGAAGCCGAACTCAGGGAGATAGGGGACCAGCTGCTCGTGCACTTTCCCCGCCGTCACGGCGAGGCTGCGCTGCACGGCATCTTCACGAATGGAGGCCGTATAGCGGAGCTTCCACACGAGGAAGTAGAGCCACGCGATCACGATGCCGATCGCGATGCCGAGCAGCACTCCTCCGTATTCGCGGGTCATCATCCGTCCTTATCGAAGATCAGGGGGGAGACGGGTTACGGGACGCGCTGCTCCCAGCGCTCGAGCCGCGGCTGGACGCGCGCGGCCAGGCGGAACGACCCCGCCAGCAGGAGAACGAACAGCAGTGCCATCGCAAACTGTTTCGGCCGCCAGCGCGCCGGCGGTGGCGCGAAACTGGCGAGCGCCAGGGCCCCCGCGAGCACGATCACGGCATCGAAGCTGGCGCGCTGCCAGTAATCGCCATTCAGGTGAAGCCACATCCCGAATTCGTCGAATGTGAGGCCAAGGCCGATGCCGTAGATCACCGCGGCCGCGGGCGCCACCGGCCCGGGACTGAAGAGGAGATATGCGCCCACCCCGGCGAGCAGGAAGATGCCGTAGTTCAGGTGATGGATATGGGTGTCGCGGACATGCAGGTAAATGTCCGGCATGCGGTGCAGCATCATGAGGACGCTGACGACTCGTGCCGCAATGAACGTCAGCAGCAGGCTGAGCAGGACGCGCCGGGCGAGCGGGCGGGTGTTGGACGGGAGCATGGGCTCCCCACAAGACTCTGCAAACCCCGTGCCGGATACAGCCTAGACCGAGCAGACCTCCACCGCCTGCCTCAGCGAGGTCAGCGGGTCGCGCGCGGGCACGAACTCATGGGCCACGAATCCCGTGAAGCCGGTATCCGCGATGGCCCGCGCAATGGCCCGATAGTTCAGCTCCTGCGTGTCATCCAGCTCGTGGCGGCCCGGTACGCCGCCAGTGTGGAAATGACCAATGTGCTGGGCATGTTGCCGGATGGTGCGAATGACGTCGCCTTCCATGATCTGCATGTGGTAGATGTCGTACAGCAGCTTCACCCGAGGGGACCCCACCGCCTCGATGATCGCGGCGCCGAACGCGGTCCGATCGCCCTGGTAGTCTTTGTGGTCGACCTTGCTGTTCAACAACTCCACGCAGATCGTCACGCCGTAGCGCTCGGCCGATGGCGCGATTCGCTTGAGCCCCGTCACACAGGCATCCGTGGCCTGCGCGTCGCTGCGTCCCTGCCGGTTGCCGAACATCGCGATGAGGTTGGGGACCCCAAGCTGCTGTGCCAAGGGCAACGCCCGCTCCAGCTCACCAACGAGCAGATCGTGATTCGCCGGATCGTTGAAGCCGCGCGGGATGAAGTCGTCGCGCATCGCCGCATATCCCATGGAGCAGACCAGTCCATGCTGGCGGACGATCGGCCAATCATCGGAGCCGAGCAGGTCGATGGCGGAGAGGCCCATGGCTTTGCCGGCTGTGCACAGATCCGGCAGGGGGATCGACCGGTAGCACCAGCGAGACGCTGATTGCTTGAGGCGGTTGGGCGGTTGAGCGGTTCGGCGGTTCGCAGGACTGACGGCCAATCCTGCGAGCGTGGCTGCCGCAGCGCCGATCGCATCGCGCCGCGTGACTAACCGCCCAACCGCCAAACCGCCGAACCGCTTCACCTAGAACTCCAGCTGCTTCAGATAGTTGTAACTCGCCGTGATATCCTGGAACGGCTGCGGCGGTTGATCGTGCTCGACGAAGAAGTGCTTGATGCCAGCCTGATCCCGTTTCGCAAAGATGCGCTTCCAGTCGATCTTCCCCTGACCCACGTCGGCCATCTTGTGCTCGGGGGCGCCGGCCGAGTCTTTCACATGAACCAGCGGCACGCGGCCGGGCCAGCGCGCGAAGTAGTCGAGGGGATCCTGACCGGCCTTGGTGATCCAGTACAGGTCGATCTCGAGCTTCACGAGCTGCGGGTCGGTGCTCTGCAACAGCAGATCGTAGGGCACCTGCCCGTCCATCTTCGGGAACTCGAAATCGTGGTTGTGATAGGCGAACTGGATTCCGGCATCGTGCGCTGCCTGTCCCGCGTGGTTGAAGACCTGCGCGAAGTTCTTCCAGTCGTCCAACGTCTTGCGCCGTTCCACGGGAATCCATGGCATAACGATGTACTCGTGCCCGATCGTCTTGGCCGCGTCGAGCGCCGCCTTCCATTGATCGTCCCTCTCGAACGGGACATGCGTGGAGGGGGCCGAGAGTCCGTGTCGGTCGAGGATCGCCTTCACATCGGCCGGCGAATGATTGAAGTAGCCGGCGAACTCGACCTCTTTGTAGCCGATCTCCGCCACGTGTGCCAGCGTGCCCTCGAAATCCGCCTTCATTTGGTCGCGTACGGTGTACAGCTGAAGGCCGACTTTGTCGATTCGTGCGGCACGCGGCGTGCGGCGTAGCCCCGTCGAGGCCATCGCCAGTCCGGCGCATGCCATCGTCTGAACGAATTCCCGCCTATCCATCCTGCCTCCTCTGGATTTCACAGATCGTGCCGTTTTATGGCATCGACCGCGTATGCCGCGGCGCGTGCCGTGAGCGCCATATAGGTGATCGATGGATTTTGACAAGCCGTCGACGCCATGCAGGCGCCGTCGGTGACGAACACGTTCGGAACGTCCCAGCACTGATTGTGCGCGTTGAGCACCGAGGTCTTCGGATCCTTGCCCATGCGCGCCGTGCCCATCTCGTGGATGACGAGTCCGGGTGGATTGTCGCTCGTGAACGGCTGAATCTCGTGCGCCCCAGCCTCGGCGAGCATCTCGGCCGCGGTGATCGACATGTCGTGCAGCAGCGCCTTTTCATTCTCGCCATAGGCGCAGCTGATGCGAGCGACCGGAATGCCCCAGGCATCCACCTTGTTCTTGTCGATCTCGACGAAATTCTCTTCCTTCGGCAGCATCTCGCCGAAGCCGTAGAACGAGAATCCCCAGGGACCCGGCTTGCGCAACGCCTTCTTGAACTCGGCGCCGAAGCCCGTCTCACCCGCGCCGCGTCCCCAGTCAGAGCGGCCGGCGCCGCCCTGGAACCCGTACCCGCGCACGAACGGCGACTTGCCTTTGCCGATGTTGCGGAAGCGCGGCACGTAAATCCCGTTGGGCCGGTTGCCGATCGTGTCCCGATCGACCGGCGCATCGATGCGGCCGCTCGCGCCGCCACCCATGACATGATCCATCAGGTTCTTACCGACCTGCCCGCTGGCATTGCCGATCCCCGACAGGAGCAGGATCCGCGCCGATTCGATCGTCGAGGCGCACAGGAAGATGATGCGCGCGCGGAACTCGAGGGCGTGCTTCGTCTGGCCGTCGATAACCCGCACCCCGGTCGCCCGGCCGGTGCGCCGATCGTACATCACGCTGTGCACGACGCTGTAGGGCCGCAGCGTGAGCCGGCCGGTGGCCTGCGCCGCCGGGAGCGTGGCGTTCACGCTCGAGAAATACGAGCGCGTGATGCAGCCGCGGTGGCAGGGGCCGCAGTAGTGGCAGGCGGCTCGTCCGTTGTGCGCCTCGGTTAGCACAGCGCAACGGCCGATCGTGACAACGCGCTCGCCCGGCCAGGCTCGGGCGACCGCGTCCCGCACCAGCTGCTCGCCGCAGTTCAAGGCCATCGGCTTGAGGAACTGGCCGTCGGGCAGCTGCGGCAGCCCTTCCGCCTGACCGCTGATGCCCACGAACCGCTCGACGTGATCGTACCACGGCGCGATATCGGCATAGCGGATCGGCCAATCGACGCCGGTGCCTTCGCGCGCATTGGCCTCGAAGTCGAGATCGCTCCAGCGGTACACCTGGCGTCCCCACATGATCGAGCGCCCACCGACCTGGCGGCCGCGGATCCAAGAGAACGGTTTGTCGGGAGGCGTGGTGTAGGGGTTTTCGAGGTCGTTGACGAAGAACTTGTAGGCCATCTCGTCGCAGGCGTAGCATTGCTGCTGGATCGGCTGTTCCCGCGACAGGCGCTTGCGATCGCCCATGCCGCGGAACTTCATCTCCCACATCGGCACGTGCTCGACGTAGTCCGTCTCGGGATTGATCGGCCGGCCCGCCTCGAGCACGAGCGTCTGCAGGCCGCGCTCGGTCAACTCTTTCGCCGCCCAACCGCCGGACATGCCGGATCCGACCACAATGGCGTCGTAGGTTTTCATTGATCGAGGGGGTAGCAGGGTTCGTAGCGGCCCGGCACGACGCGGAAGTGCAGCTCGGTCGTCGCGCCGACTTCAGATGTGTAGTAGCCGGTCAGGGTCAGCCACTTCATGCCCTGGAAGAAATTCTTCGACGTATCGGCCTTGATATCGCGCAGTCTCGCCAGCTCGGCATCGAGATCGGTGAGGATCTGCGTCTGCTGCTGCGGGCTGCACGCGATGAAGTCCTTGCCGAACAGGGCGCGCGACCGCTCGTCGACGTTCGCGAGCCCCGCGGTAAAGGTCTGGCGTTGATCCTCATCACCCCAGTCGGCAAGCATGACATCGATGAACGCCGGCACGCCGGCGTCGCGCGCTCCGGCTGTGTCGGTTTTCGGAATGATCAACTCGGCGATTGTGGCGACAGTCTCGTTCTGGTGGGGAGTCAAGGCGCGGAGAGTGCCTGCGCGCACTCGCTGGTGGACGGTGCGCCCGATGGCCAGCAAGCGATCGGGGAGCGCGGCCGTCCCGGCGAGCAGGAGCAACGCGTCACGCCGGTTCATCGAGTGATTCCTCGTGAAGAGAGGCTCTAACTTGGCATGCAAACGGCCCGCTGGCCACGTGGCGGGCGGGCCACGGGCCGCTCGTCAGAAGGGAAGCCGCGTTCCGAAGGTCACACCGTTGTGGTCGTAGATGCGGCGCAGTTCCAATTGAAACGGGCGACCACTGACGCGGGCTCGCAGTCCGAGCCCCAACGTGGCGACGATATCACCACGCGAGTACTTGAGGTTCGGAACATCCCGCGAAAAAAACGTCGAATCGTGGACGAATAACGAGCCCTGCCTCCACAGCTGCCGGCCAAAAACGCCCATCGTGACGTACGGGCTGAACCGTGCCCGGGGAAACGGCGAAAGCCCGGCTGAGAGACCGAGCATGAGATCCATGCGCTGTTCGGCACCGCCTTCGCTGCGCGGGCCTGACTGGTAGAAGTAGCTTTGCGTGGGACCCCACCGCGCGCCACCTTCTAGGCGCAGGCCGAATATGCTATTCGGCCTCGTGAGATCATACTCGGCGCGCAGCCGCATGCCCCAAACAGAATTTGCTGGAGTCACCCGTCCCCATTCCGGACCGGCCGAAAACGTCCAGCGTGTTTGGGCAGCAGCCGTGGTCGTGATGAGCAGTGCAGCGCCAATGATGAAGAGCCGCATGTGGCCCTCCCGGATGGGGTTCTCTTGAACCTCACGTCCTACACCAGCTTGGGAAAGTGGTGCCGCTCCAAACGACACAATCGATCTTGTTCAGCGCCGCTGCTGGGCGAACAGCCAGCGGACGAATTCGTCCGAGCCGTAAGCTGCATCCCAGGAGTTGTGGTTCAGGCCCAGCAGCTCCGTGTAGCGCAGGTCGGCTCCGGCCGCCTTGAGCGCAGCCGCGGGCTCGCGTGACCCGTTCACGTTGACGACCTGGTCCACCTCGCCGTGGAAGATCCAGATCGGCACCTTGCCGAGTCGCTGGACCAGATTGGGCATGATGGAGGTGCTGTCACCCGGGACGACCGGCTGCGAGCCGCGGAACTGGGGAAAGTCTCGGACCCAGCCGCAGATCGGCACGATGGCCGCAAACAGCTCCGCATGTCGATACGCGATGTACCACGTCCCGTGACCGCCCATCGAAAGACCAGTGAGATAGACCCGACTGGGATCGACGTGAAATTCGCGCATCGTCTGTTGCAGCGCCGCGACAGCCATCTCGGCGGGCGCGCCGACCCATTGGGAATCGCGTGGCACCTGGGGGAACACGACGATCGCCGGATAGCGCGACGGGTTCTGACGGATCGCGGGACCCAGGCCGACGTTGGTCTGGAGCAGACCGTCGTCGCCCCGCTCGCCGGCGCCGTGGAGGAAGAGGATCGCCGGCCAGCTCGGCTTCGATGCGTAATCGGCTGGCACGTAGACCTGGTAGTGATAGGACCGGCCGCCGACCGCGATGCTGCGATCGAGGAATCCGGTTTGCACTTGTTGTAAAGCTGCCGCGACGAGTAGAAAGAGCATGACTCCAGCCCCCCGTGCTCAAGAGACTTTCGCGCCGGCCTCCACGAGCAAATCTCGCAGGAGCGAGCGGTGGCAGCGCGATTCGTCTGCGCAATAACAGCCGACGGAGAAGTTGGTGGGCGCCGAGAGCGCCGCAAGCGGCTCGATCAGCCGCCTTGCATCAGGACTCGATTACGTCCTCCGGATGCCGACGGCGGTCCAGGGCCCGCAACGCTTTGTCGACCGCCAGCACCAACAACTCATAGACGGCGATGAAGGCGATCATCACGATGATCATCGTGAGAAGCGCGCCCCACATCGGCACCTCAGATTTCATGAGGGCTCGCTTGTGGCTGTCGAAGTCAGCGACGTACGCTTTGAGCGTGAGCGCCCGGCCGCGGGCCGCGTCGGCTGCCACGGTTTTCCCGAAATAATAGCCGAGCCCGATCCCCGCGAGGATGGCCACGATCAGGCGGGCGACGATCCGGCGGGCGATTTGGCCCCCCCGGGAGGGAGCGCCGTTCAATATGGGGTCCATGACTCAGCGCGGGTCGTGCACGCCCCAGGCCGCCCGCAGCACGTCGCTGATCTCGCCCAATGTGGCGCGCGCGCGGACCGCGTCGAGAATCGGCTCCATGAGCGGCGCGCTGGCGTCCCGTGCCGCGGCGTCGAGGGCGGCGAGTGCGCGTTTCACCTTGCCCGTATCCCGTTTCTCGCGCAGCTGGGTCAGTCGACGCCGCTGCTGATCGGCGAGCCTGGAATAGTCGGGCGCCGGAATTGCCGGAGCCGGCTCTCCCGTGACGTACTCGTTGACCCCCACGACGACCTGCTTGCCGGCTTCGATCTCCCGTTGTTGCTCATAGGCGCTGCGCGCGATTGCCTCCTGAAAGAACCCGCGCTCGATCGCTTTTACAGAACCTCCACCAACCTCGATTTCCTCCAGCAACTGCCTTGCCGCCGCCTCGAGCTTGTCGGTCAGGGCTTCGAGGTACCAACTCCCCCCCAGCGGATCGACGACGTCCGGGACCCCGGTCTCGTTGGCGAGGAGCTGCTGCGTCCGCAGCGCCAGGGTCGAGCTGAGCTCGGTGGGCAGCGCGAGGGCTTCATCATAGGAGTTCGTGTGCAGCGACTGCGTGCCGCCCAGCACCGCCGCCATCGCCTGAATGGCGACGCGCACGACGTTGTTGAGCGGCTGTTGCGCCGTGAGCGTCGCGCCGCCCGTCTGGGTATGGAAGCGGAGCCGTGCCGCGGCGTCGCTCGCGTTGTGTTTTTCTTTCATGAGGCGGGCCCAGAGGCGCCGAGCCGCGCGGAACTTGGCAATCTCCTCGAACAGGTCGGTATAGGCGGCAAAGAAGAAGGAAAGGCGGGGGGCGAAATCCTCCACCGCGAGTCCCGCGGATCGCGCGCGCCGTACGTACTCGAGTGCGTTGGCAAACGTAAACGCGATTTCCTGAACGGCGGTGGCCCCGGCCTCCCGCATGTGATAGCCCGAGATCGAAATCGGATTGAAGCTCATCTTGGCGCGCGCGGTAAACCGAAAGACGTCGGCGACGAGCCGCAGCGACGGCTCCGGCGGATAGATGTACGTGCCGCGCGCGATGTATTCCTTGAGGATGTCGTTCTGCAGCGTGCCCTGGAGCTTGGTGAGCGGCACGCCCTGCTCTTCTCCGACCGCGACATACATCGCGAGGAGAATCGCCGCGGTCGCGTTGATCGTCATGGAGGTGGACACGCGGTCGAGTGGGATGCCGTGAAAGAGGCGCTCGAGATCCTCGACGCTGTCGATCGCGACGCCCGCGCGCCCGACCTCCCCCTCCGCCATGCGATGATCGGAGTCGTAGCCCATCTGCGTGGGGAGATCGAATGCAACGGAGAGACCGGTCTGTCCTCCGTCCAACAGATGGTGAAACCGGTCATTCGTTTCCTCGGCCGTTCCAAAGCCCGCGTACTGGCGCATCGTCCAGAGCCTGCCGCGATACATGGTCGGGTAGACGCCACGCGTGAAGGGTGGCTCCCCTGGCATCCCGATATCGCGCGCGGGATCCCCTCGCCAGTCTGCCGGCCCGTAGTACGCCTTCTCCTTCGTCATGTCTGTGCGAGCACCGCGCGGGCGAACGCCACATCCTGCTTGGAGCCGATGATCAGCGGCGTGCGCTGATGCAGCTCGGTGGGCTGGATGTCGAGGATGTCGCGCGCGCCGTCGATCGCGGCCCCGCCGGCCTGCTCGACGACGAACGCGAGCGGCGCCGCTTCGTACAACAGGCGCAGCTTCCCCTGCGAAGCGCTGGTGTCGGCGGGATACAGAAACACGCCACCGGACATCAGGTTGCGATGAATGTCGGCGACGAGAGAACCGATATAGCGCGCGTTTTTCGCTTCGACACGACCCCCGTCTCCGTTCTTGAACGCACCCACCACGCGCTGGATGCCCGGCGCCCACTTGTTCCAGTGACTCTCGTTGACGCTGTAGTACGTGCCGACATCGGGCGAGCGGATGTCCGGGTGCGACAGCAGAAACTCGCCGATGGTGGGATCGAGCGTGAAGCCGTGCACGCCCTGCCCCGTCGTGTACACGAGCATCGTGCTGGAGCCGTACAGGATATAACCGGCGGCGACCTGCGCGCGGCCTTTCTGCAGACAGTCGGCGAGCGAGCCCGGGCCCTTCCTGGTCGTGCGGCGATGAATGGAAAAAATCGTGCCGATGGAGACGTTGACACCGATGTTGGTTGAGCCGTCGAGCGGATCGTACATCAGCACGTACTTCCCGCCGCGCCGGTCCGCGCGCACCTGCACGGGGATGGGGTGCTCGTCCTCTTCCGACGCGACGACGCACACCCGGCCCGTGTGCTCGACGCTGTGCCGAACCGTCTCGTTGGCGAACACGTCCAGCTTCTGCTGCAGCTCGCCCTGCACGTTGATGGCGCCGAATTCGCCGAGGATATCGGTGAGCCCGGCCCGCCGTACCTGGCGGGAGATGATCTTCGCAGCGAGACAGAGATCGTAGAGCAGGTTCGACAGCTCGCCCGTGGCCTCGGGATGGAGCCGTTCCTGCTCCATGATGAACCGCTCAATCGTGATGACCGACGTCGGCGATTGCGAGCGTGCCATGACTCGAGACGGTGAATGTGATCGTGCCCCGTTGATCGGTTCGGAGCACGGTGACCCCATGTTCTCGCAGCCGTGCGATCGTCTCGGGCGCGGGATGCCCGTAGCGGTTCTGCGTTCCCACGCTGATGACCGCCTCGGCCGGCCGCAGCTCATCGAGCCAGCGGTCTGAGGTCGCGCCGCGTGACCCGTGATGTCCGACCTTCAACAACGTCACCCGCCCGACCTGCCCCGCGAGATGCGCCTCGGTCCGCCGTAGCTGACGAGCAGCACGACCGACTCTTCGTTGATGTCCGTCTGGCTCACCGCCCAGGCCGAGTCCGGACTCAACACGTCGATCGTGACACCATCCACATCGAGCCGGTCGCCGCGTCGAGCGGGGCGCCACTCCGCGCCATCGCTTTCGACCGCGCCGAGGAACCCGAGATATCCTACATCCGGCACCGGCTGACCGGGCTCGAAGACATAGGCCGGATCGAACGCCTCGAGCACTGCCGGCAGGCCGCCGAAATGATCGAGATGCGCGTGCGTCGCGACGATCGCGGCCAAGCGGGTCGCGCCGTGATTCCGCAGAAACGGCACCACCACGCGCCGGCCGGCATCACCGCGTGGCCCGCGCGGCCCGCCATCGATCAGCACCCAACGTCCCGCCGGACTGCGCAACGCAATCGCGTCGCCCTGGCCGACGTCCAGGAAACTTACGGTCAGACAGACGCAATCTGAAAGGCGCGAAAAGGCGCGGGTCAGCGCGGCCAGGGAGAGGAGGGCGGCGGTGAAGCACACCCGCGCCGCGATGGTCCAGCGGCGCCGCGGGGAGTTCCAGAGCCACCAGGCGAGCACAAGGATTCCCAGCCACAGCGCGGCTGCCTGAGGCCCCGCGATCATGATGAAATGACCGCCCGGCAGCGCCGCCGCCGTGCGGGCGACGACGTCGAGCAGCGCCAGGCACAATCCCGCGCCAGCCGCCAACCAGCTGGATGACAGCAACAGCGCGACCATGAGCCCGGGCACCGCGAGCCCCGCCAGTGGGATGGCAGCGAGGTTCGCGAGTACGCCGATCGGGGCGACGGTGCCGAATGCGTAGGCGGTAATCGGGGCGGTGAGGAGCGTTGCCGCCGCCGCCGGACCGAGCACGCGCACCAGCTTGGGGTGGCGCTCGGTCGCCCGGCCCGCCCAGATCACCGCCGCCACGGCCGCCACCGATAACCACGCGCCGACCGATTGCACGGACGATGGATCGCCGAGCATGACGCAGAAGGCCGCGAGTGCAACGAGTCCCCTTGGCGCGACGACGCGTTGACGCAGCGTTCCGATATCCAGCAGCGCCAGCATCGCCGCCGAGCGCGTCGCGGGCGCGGGAAAGCCCAGCAGCCAGACGTACGCGAGCATCACCGTGGTTCCCGCGACGAATCGAGCGCGCGGGCCAAGCCGCAGTCGCTTGAGCAGAACGCCGAGCCAGGCCGCGAAGAAGCCGACGTGCAATCCCGAGATCGACAGGAGATGCGCGAGTCCCGACCGGGTGTAGCGCTCGCGCAGCTCGGCATCGAGCTCCGCGCGTCGCGCGATAACCAGGGCGTCGACGAGCGGCGCGCGTGTGCCGAACAGCCGGCGGCTGCGTTCGGCGATCCGATCGCGGAGCGCGCCACGCCCGCGCGGCACCGCGTCGATCTCACGCAAACGCCGGGCGACGAGGATCCCACCTCTCGCGTCAGGGAGGAAGCGACCAGCGACAATCCACCTGGTGCCGCCGTTCGCGGGATGGCCATCCGGCCAACGAATGGTGAGCGAGCCGCGACATAGGGCCCCGCGGACGGCCGCGTCGACGATGCCGCCACGCGCGGGAACGGGATCGGTGAGCTGGACGCTCGCGGCGCGAGTGTCGCGTGTCAGCGTCGCTTGTCTGGACCACTGTCCCGCGCACGACGCGCGCCGTTCGCGCAGCGCGGCGCTGCCCCACAGCACGCCGGCCACCAGCATGACGCCCGCTGCCGCGCCGAGTGGCGCTCGGCGCCACAGCACTGCCGCTCCGCCCAACACCAGCAGCGCCGTTACGCGCAGTTCCGCGCCGTGGAGCGCCGCCGCCAATCCAGCGGCGAAAGCAATGGTGAGATAGAGAATCGGCGGGCGCACCGGCCCGCCTCAGGCTACAACTGGCTGGGTTTTGCTCCGCAGCGGGGGGCGAGCGCGACCTTCCGAAAGCCTTCGAGCAATGCGACGTCGAGCTTGGCTTTCTCCTGATCGGTTTGCAGCGTCAGCTCGGTGAGGATCTCGCCCTGGCGGGTCGAGACGTAGTGTGGGGCGAGCCGATTGAGGGCGTAGACGAGCACGTCGCCGCGGCAGATATCGCAGCCGCAGAATTTTGGAAACGCCGCGCGCAGGCTCTGGTATTCGCGCTGCACGACTTCCAACGTCACGTTCGTTACCGCCACGCGATGACGAGCTCCTCGGTCTCCTTCTCCAGCGGCCAGGCGGTGAACGTCGACCCGGTCGTGCCGGTGAACCGCACCCGCCGGTACGTCCCGATCCACTCGGCCGGTCCCTCCAGCAGCGCGATCTTGTTCGTCCGTGTGCGCGCCTGCAGCAAGTCGCCGCGCTTCGCCGGTCCTTCGACCAGCACCTCGTGTGTCGTGCCGACCAGCTCCACGTTCTTCCGCTTCGACACGCGGCGGACCACCTCGATGAGCCGCCCGATCCGCTCGGCCTTGAGCTCCTCCGGGAGGTGATCTTTAATCTTGACGGCGGGCGTGCCCTCGCGGACCGAGTACTTGAACGTGTACGCGTCGTCGAAGGCGACCTGTTCCACCAGCGACAAGGTCTCCTGGAAATCCTCTTCCGATTCGCCCGGGAAGCCAACGATGATGTCAGTCGAGAGCGCGACACCCGGCACTGCGGCGCGCAACGCCGCCACGACATCGAGGTACTGCTGCCGGTCGTAGCGCCGCAACATCCGCTTGAGGGTGCGCGAGCTCCCGCTCTGGACCGGCAGATGGACGTGCTCGCAGACGGCGGGTGTTTCGGCCATCGCGGCAAGGACGCGCGGTGTGAAGTCGGTCGGATACGGCGAGGTGAAGCGGAGACGCCGGATCGGCACGACGGCGCCGACGGCTCGCACCAGATCGGCGAAGTCGTGCTCGCCGTCGTGATAGCTGTTGACTGTCTGGCCAAGGAGCGTGACCTCGCTGGTGCCGCCGTCCGCCAACCGGGCGACTTCGCCCACCACGTCGGCCAACTTGCGGCTCCGCTCCGGACCGCGCGTCATCGGAACGATGCAGAAGGTGCACCGATAATCGCAGCCACGTTGCACGGTCACGAAGGCCGAGATCGGGTTGTCACGCACCGGAGGGACATCCTCGTAGTGCTCCCACTCCTTGAACGTGACCTCGGCAGCGCGTTGACCATCGCGCGCGCGCGCGATCAGCTCGGGGAGCGCCCGGTAGCCATCCGGCCCGATCACGAGATCCACCTGCGGGACGCTCGCCAAGAGCTTTGGGCCAAGGCGTTGGGCCATACAGCCGACGACTCCCATGACGACACCTGGCCGCTTGTAGCGCTTCAGCTCACCCATGCGCCCCAACACCCGCTGCTCGGCATGATCGCGCACTGCGCAGGTATTGACGAGCAGGACGTCCGCGGCCGCCGGGTCCTCCGTCCGCACGTACCCTTCGCGTCCCAGGACGCCGAATATCAGCTCGGAATCCGAGACGTTCATCTGGCAGCCGTAGGTCTCGATGTATACGCGCCGCATCGCTAGTTGACGGTCACCTCGAAGCGGGGACGCCCGTCCCACTGCTCCGTATCAAGATAGACGCTCAAATAATCTTCCGTCATCACGTCGAGACGGCCCTGCTGGCGGCCGGAGACCACCCCGTCCGCCGTCTGGCCTCTGCGGCGCGCACGATGGGCGGCAGCCTTCGCCTCACCAATCTCGCGGATCTCGCGGGCGCGTTCGCGAATGACCACCGCCGGAAGCTGGCCGGAGAGTCGGGCCGCCGGTGCATCGGGACGAACCGAAAACGGAAAGACGTGGAGGTACGTGAACGGCAAGGCGCGGAGAAGCGCAATAGAGGCGCGGTGGTCCTCATCCGTTTCTCCGGGGAATCCGGCGATCACATCGGCCCCCAAACCAAAGACCGGCAACCGTTCCGCCAACCACTCGATACGCGTCCGGTAGGACTCGGCCGTGTACCAGTGCCGGCCCATGCGCTTCAGGACGCGGTTCGAGCCCGACTGCAAGGGCGCATGCAGATGGGCGGCCAGATTCCGCGGCGCTTCGATGAGCAGATGTGCGAGGCTGTCGTCGACTTCGGTGGCTTCGACGCTGCCGAGACGGAAGCGCACTTCGGGGACGGCCTCGATGAGGGCTTCGAGAAGCCCCCCGAGCGTCACGCCGCACGCCACCCGCCGCACGTCCTCCCCATACGTCCCGATGTGCACACCCGTGAGCACGATTTCGACATGGTGTTCGGCCAGCGCCCGCGCCTCGGCGACCAGCTCGTCGACCCGCCGCGAGCGGTTCGCACCGCGGGCGAGTGTCGTCGCGCAGAAGGTGCAATGCTCGTCGCAGCCGTCCTGGATTTTGAGCAGGGCACGGGATCGAGCGTGTGAATGTAGGGGCGCAGCATGCTGCGCCCCTACATCGTCGAACCCCGCCGCCCGCAACACCGTTTTGGGATCCGCGTTCGCCACCACCGCCCGCACGCCCGGCAACGCCGCGATCGCGCCGTTGTCGAGCGCCGCCGCGCAGCCCATCACGATGGTTTGCGCGTGGCCGCTTTTCGCGACATGGCGGACCACGCGACGCAGCTTGACTTCGCTCTCGTTCGTGACGGTGCAAGAATTGATGACGGCGAGATCGGCGAGTGCGGGATCTTCCACGACGACCGCGCCGCTCGCGTCGAACGCCTGGCGCACGCGCTCCGTGTCGTACTGGTTGGCCTTGCACCCGAATGTGTGGAAGTAGACCCTCACGGCCGTACGGTCAGGCCGACCAGGAACGTCCAGACCCGCTCAGTAAGCGCCGTGCCTTTGCGCTCGAGACGCTCGAGACCGATGTCGAGCCGGCCACGTCCGCCCGAGAACTGCCGGCCCAGCCCGGCGGAGTACGCGACCTCGCTGGGTGCTTGGCCGACGCCGAAGGGCAGTTGCCCGCCGCGCACGCCGAAACGCAGGGGCGTACCCAACGAGCCGATCTCGGCACCGACGGACCAATTGAGCGTGTCGTGTGAGTTCGAATCTGCCGGGCTGGCCCCTCTCCAGTTGCGCCACATGACCGTTCCCGCAACGGCCGCCTGGGCTCCCGCACGCCACTGCAAGCCGGCGCCGTAGCTGAACGGCAAATCATTCTCGGCGACCTGGCGGCCACCGATGTCGGCCCGGAGTCTCGAGTCGGAGCGGAGCCAGCCGGCCAGGCGCACATCGCGAGTCACATCGAGCAGCAGACTCGCCGAGCCACCCGCGCCGGAATACGCGACCTCGTCGCGGGCCGTGGAGTTCCGGTAGTTCGTGCTGTCGGCGAAGCTGCGCGTGGCAACGACCCGCGTCGAACCGGTCAATAGATGAAAGCCGAGCCCGAGCGCCAGACGAGTGTGCAGTCGAGCCGCGGCGGCGAGTCGCAGGTCCGTGACGGCCCCGTCGCTGGTGATCTCGTCCGTGACCGGCTCCTGGACGCCCCGCAGGTCGATCGTGTCCTGGATCCGGACCCCGAAGGTCCGGTCGAGATAGGTGGCAAAACCGCCGCCCACCACGATCCGCCGCGTCACGGGTCCCGCGATGACGAGCGCGGGAAAGCGCGTCGCGCGGAGCGAAGAAGCCTGCGCGGCGCCGGTCGGCTCGAGGGTGCGCCACGACGTACCACCGGTGATACTCGCGCTCATCCGTCGCGCATCGGCGAGCGAGGCATCGGTGAGCGGCGAGAAGGGGTCGAACGGCGCGAACGCACCACCCGTGCTCCTGGCGCGTACGCTCTCCCATCTGCCCGGTGTGCCGAGGCCCTTGATGCCGAACTGGGAATCCTGAGCGGCCACTCGGCCGGACGGCCAGATGGCCAAGGCCAGCGCGGTGACCATCACGAGGGCCTTCATGGCCCACCAAACTGGAAGCGGTGCACGTACGTCACGTGCAGCGCCGGCCGAAATGCCGGCGCGCGGGAGGAATAGAAGCGAGCCTGCGCATACGAGGCGGCCTCAGGCAGCTGGCGAAGGAACAGGGATGTCACCTGCGTCGTATCCAGCGACCACGCACGCACGAGGTTGGTGAGCTCGAGCTGTACGGTATCCGCCGATCCGACGTGAATGAACGTGGTGGCGAACGTCGTTCCGAGAGGAGATTTCGCGCCCAGGTCCGCGGTCACGTTGCGGCCCTCGATCGCAAACGAGTCGCGCGCAATGCCCCGCACCGGACTCACCGGTACGAGAATCAGCGTCGCGCGAACAACATCGATGCTGTCGTGCAGAAATTTTGGCATCGCGACGCGCAGCAGGCTACGCGCCGACGGCACGCCCCCGACAGCCAAGTTGGAGTCGATGGCGGCAGAGGGCGGATCGAACACGAAGCTATCGAAGCGCGTCGTGGCCACGCGATCGGCGTAGACAACGCTATCGGGCTTCGTCGAGATCGTATCTGGAATCGTGTAGTGGTAGTACCAGTGCAGCTGCGGGCCGGCGCCCGCCGAAGTTTGCTCCGTCACCAGACTAAGCCTCGCAAAGGAATCCGCCGCGACCCGGATGCCGTACGCGAGACGACCGGAATCGGGTGGGCTGAGCGGCGCCTGCAACGTATCGAGCTTCAAGAAAAGGAGCAGTGAGGAGTCGGCCTGGACCCGGAGGACATTGCCGGCGCTGTCTATCCGCACGGAGTCACTCCAGAACCTGATAACGGCCGTGTCGGTGGTCTTCGCCTGGGCGAGCAGGTTTGTGATATTGACGCTGTCGAGCGGCGGAGCGGTGAAAGACGGATCGAGCGACGCGAAATCGGACGTCGAGTCCACCGTGATGGGGAGCTGGAACAGCTTGAGGCCCAAGTTCGTCGCCTGTTTGTCACGCTGCGCGATGATGAACCTCAGCCGAACTGAATCCACCACGATCGGCACGGTCGTCGTATCGCCCGCCTTGGGCGCGATGCGCGTGATCATCGTCTCTGTCGTGAAAAACGACCGGCTGTCGACCACCCCGGGGCTGTCCGCCGCGGTCATCAGGGTCGCCTGGTAACCCTGGAGGTAGCCGCGGAATGAGGAATCGCGCTCGATGATCGCGCCGAAGATCGTGTCCTTAATGCTGATCGATCCGCTCGGGCAGAAGGTCGGGCAAACGCCGGGCGCGGTCGCATTCTCAGTACACGCCGCCGCGGCAAGCACGGGCAGGAGCCAACCGAATCGACCCATCACCGATCCAACGTCTCCTTCGTGAACGCATCGGGTAGCAGCGCTGCCAGCGTCCAGCGCTTCTCGGTGGACGGTCCGACCGCAGTCACTTCCAGGCCCAGGCCGAATTCCGCCAGCAGCTGGCGACACGCACCGCACGGCGCCGCCGGTGGATCGACATCGGTCGTGACGACTATGCGCTTCAGTTGGCGCGCGCCACCGACGACGGCGGCGCCCAGCGCCATTCGCTCCGCGCAGATCGTGAGCCCGTAGGATGCGCTTTCGACGTTGCAGCCGACGTAGACGGTGCCGTCCGCCGCTTCGATCGCCGCGCCGACGTGAAAGTTGCTGTACGGCGCCCACGCGTGCCGCATCGCCTCGCGCGCCGGTTTCACCAGGTCCTTCATGCCGAAACGTCCTTCAGAAACGACGTTCCCGCCGCGAGCGCCGGCAGCCCGAAGTACTCACCCACTGTTTGGCCCATATCGGCGAACGTGCGGCGCGTTCCCAGCGGCACGGGATGCACGTTTGGCCCCAGCACGAGCAGCGGCACGACCTCGCGCGAATGATCGGTCGACGGCGTCGTCGGATCGTTGCCGTGATCGGCGGTGAGCATCACCAGATCGTCCGGCTGCAGCCGCGCGAGCAGCCGCGGGATCCACGCATCCAGCTCCTTGAGACCCTGATGAAACCCCGGCACGTCATTGCGGTGCCCCCACGTCTGGTCGAATTCGATCACGTTAACGAATACGAATCCCGTGTCGAGCGTATCGAGCGCCCGTTCGACGCGCCGGTAGGCATCGTCGTTCGTCGGCGTATGCTCGCTGCTGATATTCCGGCCCGCGAACAGGTCGTCCACCTTGCCGATCCCGATTCGCACGACCCCCGCATCGGCCATGACGTCAAGCAGCGTCGTTCCGGTCGGCGGAATCGAAAAATCCTTGCGATGGGCCGTCCGGCGGTAGTCCCCAGCCGTACCTTCGAAGGGCCGCGCGATCACGCGGCTCACCGCTTCCTCCCCGATCAGCATCTCGCGCGCGAGGCTGCAGGCGCGGTACAACTCATCGAGCGGCACCGTTCCTTCGTGCGCCGCCACCTGAAACACCGAATCCGCCGACGTATACACGATCCACTTGCCGCTCCGTTGATGCTCGGCGCCGAGCTCGTCGATGATCGCGGTACCCGACGCCGCTTTGTTGCCGAGCCACCCGCGTCCCGTGCGTTTCGCGAACTCGTCCAGCAGTGGAACGGGAAATCCCCGGGGATAGGTGCGAAACGCTTTCTTCAGGAGCACGCCGCAGATCTCCCAATGCCCGGTGGTGCTGTCCTTTCCCGCTGATGCTGGCTGCGCTATCCCGTGGGCTGCCGCCGGTCGAACCCCGGGCGCAAGCCCGGGAATGGGCCGATCCACCCCTAACCCCAGCTTTTCCAGATTGGGCAGCTTCAGCCCACCGACGGCGCGCGCCACGTTGCCCAGCGTGTCCGATCCCGCATCACCGTAGGCCGCCGTGTCGGGTGCCGGGCCGATACCGAGCCCATCCAGGACGATGATTGCTGCCCGGCCCGTCCCGTATTTCACGCCGGCACTCGCTCAAGGCGCGGGCCGAGTCCCGTCAGAAATTCGTGCGGCACCTCACCGCTCCACTCGGCGATCTCTTTCAAGGTGATGCGCTGCTTCGCGTCTTCGCCCACGACCGTCGCGATATCGCCCACCTGCACTTCCAGAGTCCCGGTTTCGACCAGCGCCATATCCATCTGCACAAATCCCACGATCGGGCGGCGTTGTCCGCGCAGTAACACGCAGGCTCCTCCGGTCGTCCCGATCATGCGGCGCAACCCGTCGGCGTAGCCGCAGCGCAGTGTGGCGACCACAGTGTCGCGCAGTGCCGTCCAGCTGGCGTCGTAGCTCACACTCTCACCGCGCTGGACGCGCCGCACGCTCAACACGCGCGCCCGCACACTCACGACCGGGCGTGGCTCGGGCACACCATCCGCCGGCACACCGCCGTACAGAAATATTCCTGGCCGCACCAGATCGAGCGCGAACTGCTTCCCTCTCAGAGCCGCGGCGCTGTTCGCTACATGGAGCAGCGACGGCCGCCGCGGCAAGCGGGCGACGGCGCCGAGAAACCGCTCGAGCTGCTGCTCCGCGGTGCCGTCGCGCCGCTCGGCCGAGTGAAAGTGCGTGTAGCACCCCTCGAACGACGGTGAGTCGACCGCTTCGCCCAGCTCGTCCACCTCGTCCCACCGGACGCCGGCGCGCCCCATCCCCGTATCGATCTCGACATGGAATGGACGGTCGCCGCGCGTGGTCCATTCGAGAATGCTGCCGGCGTCACCGAGCGCCGGAGTCAGCTCGTGACGGTCGTACAGGTCGAAGAGTCGTGCGCGCGCCGGCATGAACACGAGGATAGGCCGCGTGATGCCGGCCGCGCGCAGCTCCGCACCTTCTTCGATCGTGGCGACGCCGTAGCCCCAGGGATCGAGCTGCTCGAGGGCCTTAGAGACTAGGACGGCTCCGACCCCGTACGCATTCGCCTTGACGACAGGGAGGAGCCGAGTGTCTGCTATCTTTGCTACCGTTCGGGCGTTGTCGACGAGGGCTTCCACGTCCACTTCCACCCAGGCTTCGCCTCTCGTTGACACGCTCACTGGCGCGGGTATGATACCCGGCCCGGAGGCTAAATGCAAGGCGATTCAGCGCTTGGACGTGCTCTGGGACTCGTGCGCGAGCTGCGGCAACGCTGCCCGTGGGATCGCGCGCAGACTCCCCAAACACTCCGTCCCTATCTGGTCGAAGAAGCCCTCGAGCTCGATCACGCCATCCAGACCGACGACCCGGAAGCGATGCGCGACGAGCTGGGCGACCTGCTTCTGCATCTCGCGTTTCAGATCGTGATCGGCGAGGAGCGGTCGCAGTTCAATGCGGAGGTCGTGACGCACACGTTGGAAGAAAAGATGTGGCGGCGTCATCCGAACCTCTTCGGCGAAGGTCGCTTGAGCCGCGACGACCATGCCGGATGGGAGCTCGTGAAACGGCGCGAGCCGCGCAGCGGCGGCAAGCGCAGCACGCTCGCTGGGCTTCCTGCGACGCTGCCTCCGCTGCTCATGGCGTACCGGCTCCAGGAACGCGCGGCGGGTATCGGGTTCGATTGGCCCGATGCGAACGGACCGTTGGCGAAAGTGAAAGAAGAGACCGCAGAACTGGAACGGGAAACGGGAAACGGGAGGCGGGAAACGATCGAAGAAGAAATCGGCGATCTGCTGTTTGCCACGGTGAATCTCGCGCGCAAGCACGGCATCGAGGCCGGTCAGGCGCTCGAGCGCGCCAATTTGAAGTTCATGGATCGGTTTGAAAGGGTGGAGAAGCTGGCTGAGGCGCGCGGCCTGGAGATGGGCCGCGCTTCTCTGGAGGAGCTCGACAAGTTGTGGGACGAGGTGAAAGCCACCTGACGCTGCGGAGCTAGGGAGCCGTGAGGCGGGCCGTGTGACCCTTTCGGCCCGTCGTGGTGAACGCGGCGACGCGGACCGTGCCGCGCAACGGGATCGGCCCGCGCACCACGGCGCTGCGCACGGTCGGCTCGTTGCCGTCGGTCGTGTAGCGCAGGGTGAAGCCGGGTAGCTCCGCGCTGCAGTGCACCACGCCGCCCTCCGTCTTCAGACCGGGCGTGGGGATCCGGTAGTTGAGGCCGGGCACCTCCCGATCGAGCCGCGGCAGCTCGCGCTGGCCGACAACGTTGACGAAGCGGGACCAGGCTTCGCGGTAGAGGGAGTCGGACTTTGCGGGGTCGCGCTCCTTCGCCCAGTCGGGGTCGGGCGTCCACGCCCGCTCGGCGAGCGCGAAAACCCTAGGGACCAGCATGTACTCGACCAGTCCTTCGGCGCCCAACGTCTCCGACCACAGGTTGCCCTGAATCCCCACGATGTGGGCGCGACCGTAGTCGGTGAGCCGGTCCTTGCCGGCGAACACGGCGGGGTCCAGAGGGTTGCCGCGGCGGTCCAGCCGGGTGTTGCGGTAGTAGTCGAACGGAATGAAGTCGAACGGCTTGCGGAGATCGATGTAGCCTCCCCAGTCGAGCCCAGTCTCCTCCGGATTCTGATTCCACGCGAGATCGAAGTAGTAGTTGGTCACGGGACTCAGCACGACATCGTAGCCGCTATTCGCCAGACGGTAGGCGAGGTCCTCGGCGCCCCAGCCCGCGACGTTGTTCCAGACGTAGGCTCGCCAGCCGCGCGCGGCGAAGTCAGGATTGGGGATAGTCGTCCGGTGCCCGTCGCGCTGGGTCTTGCGTACCGCGATTTCCTCCCAGCCCGATGGCGTGAGGCCCTGAGCCTTTAGGATTTGCTCCACACGGCCGTAGAAGACGAACCAGAGATCGTCGACGCTCGTGATGCTGTGCGCCTGCATGTAGGCCTGGACAGCCGGCGACCCGACCCAGACACCGCCCGGCACCTCGTCACCACCCATGTGGATATGGCGCAGCGGCGCACCGGCCTCGCGGTGCATCGCGGCGAGATCGGTTACTACGCGCTCGATGAACCCGTAGGTCGACTCGAGGGCCGGGTTGATCACGTTGTCGGGGTAGCCCTGGACCGACGTGTACACCGAACGGTCTTCCGGGTCGTTGAGCCGGTACTGCTGGTTGGCCTGCATGGCTTTCATTGCGGCGCGTGCGTGTCCCGGCATCTCAATCTCGGGGATGATCTCGATGTGTCGCGCCGCGGCGTAGCGGACGATTTCCACGTAGTCGGCATGGGAATAGAACCCGCTGCCCCACGGCCGATCGACCAGTGGACCCGATCCAAACGCGGGCTGAAGGAATCGGCTCGAGTCGAGCGTATGGCCGCGCCGGGCGCCCACAGCCGTCAGCTCGGGGAGGCTCGGGATCTCAACCCGCCACCCTTCGTCATCCGTGAGGTGCATGTGGAAGACGTTGAGCTTGTAGCGCGCGAGCAGATCGAGCGTCCGCAGCACGACGGGCTTCGGGTAGAAGTTACGGGCGACGTCGAGCATGAAGCCGCGGTAGCCGAAGCGCGGAGCGTCCACGACCCGGATTGCCGGCAGAACAAGGCCTGAGCGCGGCGCGGGTGCGGGTAACAAACTGCGTAGCGACTGGAGACCGTAGAACACGCCTGCGGACGAGACACCGATGATCCGGACACCCGCCATGGGATCGACCACCAACTCATACGCCTCCGGGGACGATTGGCCCTCGACCGGGCCGACCTCGAGTCGCAGCGGCGGGACGCCTCCGGTTCGCCCCGTGCGGAAATAGGGCCGCAGGTATTCGGCGGCGAACGTCGCCTCGTTCGCAAGCTCGGCCGGCGCGGTGACCTGCGGCAACGCGGTGAGACGCAGCTCTCCCGTTCCCCTTGTCACCTGCACCGGCGTCGGGAACACCGGTAGCAGCTCGCTCGCGGGGATGTCGCGGATCACGGAATCGAGCCTGAACTGTTTCTCGGGAGTCAGGACGCGGCGCTCGAAGGGGGCGGCCACGTAATCGTTCAGGGGAACGCCGACGTCCTTCGCAGCGTCGAAAACGATGTAGGGCCCCTTCGGAACGAAACTCCGGTTAAGCAGGAGGTCCGTGACGTATGGGATTCGAATACTGGCACCTGGCGCCAGTCCAGCGAAGCCCCCCCCTGCTGCCGGCACGATGCGGTGCAGATCGGCCATCACGTCCTCGATCCCCAATCCAGCGCCCACGCTTCCGGGCTGCGCCGAGTGGAGGGCACTGAAGTAGATCGTCCATCCGGTCGCGGGGAGCGGTTCCGGGCCGCGATTCGTGAGCGTGAAGGCCGCGCGCGAGGATCCGCCGTCGTTTGTGATGCTGTCGCCCACGAGCTCCCAGCGAAGCTGCAGAGCCGCCTGGGCAGCGGCGGTACTGGGCGCGAAAGCCAGCAAGAGTACGAGAAATGCGGGAAGGAGTCGGTTTTGCATGACAGACATTAGACCGCCTGCGGGTCGCTATGTCCAGAGCGCTCGACCTGCTCCGTTGCATGCGTCCATCGCTCGAGTCCCGCCTCGAGGTCGCGCTTGAGCGTCTCGAGCTGTGCGCCGAGCTCGTGGGCCGCTCGAGCGCCGTCGGGACGCGTGTACAGCGCTGGGTCCTCGAGCGCTGCCACGACGCGCGCGACTTCGGATTCCAGCGCCGCAACCGCGGCTTCTGCGTCCTCGAGCTCGCGTTGCGCCCGACGCAGCTCTTTGCGCGGGTCGCTCTTCGCGGATGGAGCGACCCGCTGATGCTCATGCACCCTTCGCAATGCCTGTTCCTCGGCGGCGCTCACCGCGGCAGCATGCGCCCGCTCCGTGCTCACTTCCTCCCACTCCGCGAAACCGCCCGCGAACTCGGTCATGTGGCGCTCGTGCAGGATCCAGATCCGCGTCGTGAGCGCGCGAAGCAGCGCCCGGTCGTGGCTCACGAGGATCACCGTGCCATCGTATCCCTCGACCGCGTCCTCGAGCGCCTCGATGGATTCGACGTCGAGATGATTGGTCGGCTCGTCCAGGATCAGCAGGTTGGCGCGCGACAGCATCAGGATCGCGAGCGCGAGACGCGCGCGCTCGCCGCCCGACAGCGAGTCGGCGCGGCGCAGCACTTCCTGACCCGAAAACCCGAACCGGCCGAGGTGCCCTTGAATCGGACCGCGCTCCCATTTCGGGCGCAGTGCCGCGATTACGTCATAGAGCGATTTGTCGAGCGGCACCTGCGAGAGATCCTGCCGGTAGTAGGCCGTGGTGATCGACGCGCCGACTGCGAGCTCGCCGCCCTGAATCGGGTGCTCGCCGAGGAGCGCCCGAAGCAGCGTGGACTTCCCCGCCCCGTTCCGGCCGATGAGTCCCACGACATCGGTTCGCTTCAGCGTCCCGCTGAACCGCTCCACCAGCATGCGCTTGCCGACCGCCACGCTCACGTTCTTTGCCGTCACGACCTGATCGCCGCCCCGCTCGGCCACCTCGAACCGCAGCGCCATCGTCCCTTCGGCTGCGATGACCGGGCTGAGCCGCGGCAGCCGCTCGAGACGCTTGCGCCTGCCCTTGGCCTGTTTGCTGTTCTGGCCCGCAATGTTGCGTGCGATGTAGTCCTTCTCGTGCGCGATCGTGCGTTGCTGCTGCTCGAACGCCCGCTGCTGCGCCAGGCGGCGCTCGGCGCGCTGGGCGACGAAGTCGCTGTAGCCGGCGGCGTACGGCGTGGCGGTCCCGCCTTCGAGATGCAGCACGTGATCCACCGTGGCGGACAGAAACGCGCGATCATGGCTTACGAGGAGTACGGTCCGTTCACTCGCGGCGAGGTATTGCTCGAGCCACCGGGTCGTCTCAAGATCCAGATGGTTCGTCGGCTCGTCGAGCAATAGGACGTCGGCAGTCGACATGAGCTGGCGGGCCAATCCGAGGCGGCCGAGTTCCCCGCCGCTCAGCGCGGACAGCGGTGTGACCCGGGCCTGGGCGGGATCGAACTCGAGGCCGTGCAACACAGCGTCGATGCGCGCCGTGACCGCGTAGCCTCCTTCCCGCTCGAAGCGCTGCAGGTCTTCGCCATACTGCGCCAACGCCCGCGGCGAGGAGTCGTGCGCAAGATTGGCTGCTTGCTCTACCAGGGACTGCTCCAGCGCCAGCAGCTCGGCGAGCTCGCCAGCGGCAGCTTCCCAGACTGTCGTCGCGGTGCCGTAGTCGCGGTGCTGCTCGAGCAGCGAGACTCGCAGAGCGGGTGCCCGCGCGATACCGCCGCGCGTCGGCTCGAGATCGCGCGTCAGCAACCGGAAGAGGGTCGTCTTCCCCGAGCCGTTTCGGCCCACGATGCCCCAGCGTTCGCCGGGCGCGACCGTGAAAGAGACGTCGGAGAAGAGTTTGGTGGCGCCGAAGTCCACGCCGACGCCGGCGAAGGCGAGCTGCGTCATGGGGAGATAACTTAACTGTCGATTACAGTCGATCCGTGCCCTTCTGCCTATCCGCGCCTGGCGAGCGTCGGCGCGATGAAAAAGGGCTAGCGGGCAACCAGTCGAAAGACCTCACTGCCTGCGAGGAGAAACGCCCCCGCGCCATAGATCTCCGTCTGTTCCGGTCCCGTGTCGCCGGGTTGATCTCCCACACGCTGAACGTAGCCGAGCTTGCCGCTCGGCTGGACGGCCCGAACCAGGGCCGACCATCCCCGGCGTACCGAAGGCTCGTATTCGCGCCCCAGTAGACCCTCGTTCATGCCCCAGGCAAGCGCGTATGTGAAGAAGCCGGTCCCGCTGGTCTCCGGGATCGGCCGGCTCTCCGGATCGAGTAGGCTCGCACGCCAATAGCCGTCCGGTCCCTGCAAGCCAGCGATCCTTTGTGCCATCTCCTGGAATAACGCAACGAAACGCCTTCGACCGGCATAATCCGGAGGTAAGTACTGCAGCACGCGTGCGAGACCCGCCAGCACCCAGCCATTCCCCCGACTCCAGAATACTTTTTTACCGTTGCGTTCACGCTGATCGAAGAATCGGCTATCGCGGTAGAACAGTCGCTCTTGCTTGTCGTACAGGTAGTCCGTCGTCTTCCACCAGAGCCGGTCCATGAGCCTGGCATAACGACCGTCGCCCGTGGTGCTCGTGGCAAGAGCGAGAGCCGGCGGGGACATGAACAACGCGTCGCACCAGACCCATTCGCGCATTGTTTTCTCATCGTTGAACTCGAGCGACTCGGCGAACGGCGCCTGTAACATCTGACCGAAGCGTGCCAAGGCCGGCTCGATCATTCGGGAGTCGTGCTCGAGTCTATACAGAAGGAAGTAGCTCTGGGTGATGGCGTGGTCGTCCGCGAGAAATGGTCCGGGCCCCGGCTGCCACTGGATGCTCTCGCCATTCCGGCGAATCGCGTCGAGGTATTTCTGGCGACTGTTCGACCGCACCGCGAGCTCGTAGAGACCGGCCCAGAATGGCGCCACTTGCCACTCGTACGGCTTGTGCGGCGACGGGTTCGCCAGCTGCCAGTCGGCGACGATGGTCATGGCGCGCACCACCGCCTGGCGCTCAATCGCGTCGTTCAATACTGCAGGCGCTGGCGCTCGTGGGGGAGAACTCGCGCTACAGGCGCAGAGCACGCACGCGGTCGCGGCGGCCACGGCGTAATTCGGCCGGGTCACGGAATGACCGCGAAACTATAACGCCCCGAGCCTATGTCCAAGACGGCATCGTTGCCGTGTTGGCGCACGGCACGAATTCCGTCGCGCGTGTTGAGGGGGACACCTCCCTCCCGCACCTGGTCGAGCCGGGCGCCCCATAGCGTGACTTCGGCGGACGTATTCGCCGGGATGGTGACGTCGAGTACGAATCGCCGCCCATCGAGCCTCCAGGTGGACCTTAGCGTCCCGTAAACCGTTTCGAGAGACGCACTCGCATTCGTCAGACCGGCTCCGAGTCGTGGCGCGATGCGCGCCCGTCGATACCCCGGTCCCGCCGAATCGACATCGATGCCGCCGATGTTCCGATACATCCAGTCGCCGACTGCGCCGAACGCGTAGTGATTGAACGAGTTCATCCCGGGATCTTCGAACGAGCTGTCGGGGCGAATGCCGTCCCACCGCTCCCACATCGTCGTCGCTCCCCTTGTGATCGGATAGAGCCACGACGGATAGGTGCGCTGCGTAAGCAATGCGAACGCGTCGGCAACGTGCCCGGTTGCTGCGAGCACGTGCAGGAGGTTCGGCGTACCGAGGAAGCCAGTCGTGAGATGGTGGTCACGCGCCACAACATCCTGCGCGAGGCGCCCGGCGGCAGCCGGCACCAATGAATCCGGCAGGAGATCGAACGCGATCGCCAGCGCGTACGCCGTCTGCGTGTTCTCGCCCACTCGGCCCGTGCTCGAAACGAACTCGCGATCGAACGCCTCACGGATCGCCCGGAAGCGTGCCAGGTACGCGGCCGCTTCATCGGCGCGCCCGAGCGCGCTGGCGGCGCGCGACACGAGATCGGTGGAATGGGCCAGGAACGCCGTCGCGATGAGGTCGGTGCCCGTCGTCGCGCCCGGGTAGGAGGGATCGTCGCTGTGGAGCGCGAGCCAGTCGCCAAACTGCCATCCCGGTCTCCAGATCAGATCCGGGCCCGCCCGGCGGCGCGCGTAGTCGACCCACGCCCGCATGCTCGGATACTGGCGCTCGAGCAGCCGCCGATCGCCGTAGGCGACGTACATCGTCCACGGAATGATGACGGCAACGTCGGACCATCCCGCGGTGCCCGCGAAGCGGACCGAGTCACCGCCCAACGGATTCGGAATCACCCACGGGACACTGCCGCTCGGGTCCTGATCGGCTGCGACATCCGCCAGCCACTTCGCGAAGAACCCGTTGACGTCCATGTTGAACGCGGCCGTCCGCGCGAACACCTGGGCGTCTCCCGTCCAGCCGAGGCGTTCGTCGCGCTGCGGGCAGTCCGTCGGCACGTCGAGAAAGTTGCTGCGCTGACCCCAGACGATGTTGTGCTGCAACTGGTTCAGCAGCGAGTCCGAGGTCACGAAGCTCCCGGTCTGGCCGAGGTCGGACGACACCGCGATGCCGGTAATGGTGGTCGAGTCCGCCGGAGCGGGAAGTCCGCGGGCCGCGACATAGCGAAAGCCGTGGAATGTGAAGTGCGGCTCGTAGACCTCGCGACCTTTCCCGCTCTGCGTATACCGATCGGTCTGGCCCGCGCCGCGCAGGTTGGCGGTGTAGAGATTGCCGTCCCGGTCGAGGACCTCGCCGAACCGGAGCGTGACCGTCGTACCAGCAGGACCCTGGACACTCAGTCGCGCCCAGCCGGCGAAGTTTTGACCGAGGTCGAACAGCGTTTCGCCCGACGGTGCTCGACGGATACTCACCGGGCGCAGCTCGCGCACGCGTCGCACCGGCGGCGACAGGGACGCCACGAGCGCCGCCGCGGGCGGATCGAGCAGCGCAACCGCCGCCCACGCACGGTCATCGTATGCCGCGCCTGCCCAGCCGTTGAGCTCGCGGCGCGCGTCGTACGTTTCGCCGCCGTAGATGTCCGACGTGAGGACAGGTCCCGCGGTGGTTCGCCAGCCTGTGTCCGACACGACGCGCTCGGTGCGCCCGCTCTCATAGCGAATCTCGAGCTGCGCGCGCAGCGCGAGTCTGCGGCCGTAGAGATTGCGCTGGCCGAAGAACCCGAGATGGCCCCGATACCAGCCATCGCCGAGCATCGCGCCGACGACATTGGCGCCTGGCCGGAGCAGCGGGGTCACGTCGTAGGTCTGGTACTGCAATCGGCGGTGGTACGAAGTCCAGCCCGGCGTGAAGAGCTGGTCGCCGACCCGCTGTCCGTTGAGATAGATCTCGTAGAGGCCGAGGCTCGTGACGTAGAGACGGGCCGCGCGCACGCGGTCGTCCACACGAAACGCCCGCCTGAGCAGGGGCGACGGAGATGGGAGGCTATCCGACGCGGTCGGCGGTGGCCCGATCCACCGAGCGGTCCAGTCCGCGGGCTGGAACAGTCCCATTTCCCAAAAAGCGACGGCACTCCACGAAGAGGCACGGCCGCCCGTGTCCCAGACGCGCACGTGCCAGTAATAGCGCGTGCGCGACGTCGCGGTGGGTCCACGGTAGTCCACAAAGACCGACGCGTCGGACATCACTTTGCCGGAATCCCACAACAGGTTCGCGCCACGCGTCAGGTTGGCTTCGCTGCTGGCGACCTGCAGTTGATACGCCGCCTGCATGGTGTTGCGCCGGTTGCTGTCGATGCGCCAGCTCAGCCGCGGCTGCACCACGTCGATGCCGATCGGAGTGGTGAGGTACTCGACGCGCAGTCCGGCGACCGTGAGCTGAGCGTGTAGCTGCGCCGGTGCAAGGACTGTGAGCGAGAGGCCGATCAACATGACACGCATGATCGGCATAGAATTTGTGTTGGGAAGTAGAGCGTGTCGCCAGGCGGAGCCTCGGTGCGACTGGCTCACCTATGGCTAAATCGCCACACGAGAAAGACGGCCACGACGGCGGGCACACCAAACACCAAGAGGAAGAACGGGATCTCTTCGGCGACGGAGTACCCCGCCTTCGTCACTCCAAACCACATGTTGATGCCGGCTGCGATAAACCAGAGCGGAACAAACACCTTGGCCGCCGTGGCGAGCCCGCTCGCCGGCGTAGGCGCACCGAGCCAGCCGACGAGAAGGCACAAGGCGAGCAAACCGAAGCCCGCTGCGATCACCTTGATAGAGTGCGCCACGATGTCGGTCGGAGTTTTTAGGAGCTCAACGAGCTCGTTCCTCGAGGCCACGCCTGATCGTGTCGGCGGCGGCGTCCGCAGCATCGAGCATCACACCGAGGACAGCGCGCACGCTTTGGAGGACTCGGAACAGCAAAGGCCGCCGGCCCGGGGGGGGGGGAACGAGATCCACCTTCTCCTGGGTCTGACGCTGCGGCTCCAATGCATCCGAGGTGGCATCGGGTTTTGGAGCTCTGCGTCTACGGGGATCCTTACCTTTTCCCATACGCGAATTCTACCTCCAACGACGGCCGCCGTCAGACTCAGGCGCGTGTTAGACCGACCCGCGACGATGCCGGACCTGCAGAATGATCTCGGCGATCGCAAATACGACCGCCAATCCCGCTGATCCCGCGATCCAGAACATACCACTGCGAAGTATGAGAGTGACGATTGAGGCGGTAAGCGCCCCGTACGCCAGAATAACCAGGGGCGACCGTTTGTACTGCCGTGGCGTCGGAGGAGCCGGCAACTCGTGCATTCCTTAGTATACGCGTCAGCTTCAGGCGCTAGGTAGGCGGCACCGCCACGTGGCTGTCGAGTGCGGCGCGAACCCCCATCAGCGTGACCGCGGTGGCCACGAAGGCCCCGAGTATTCCAACGACTGCGCTGAGAAATGCGATAAAGGTGGCCGCCGTGCCACCCGGAGCGAATGGGCTGATTCCAATGATGCCTCCCATCACGAGTGCCGTCATGAAGCCGTAGCCCATCGCGAGCAACGACCACACCAGAGCCGTCGCCTCGCGCCCGTCAAGAAGGAGCACGGGTCGCACGGACGACGCGGCCAGAATCCAGATGCCCATCATGATCAAGGCCTCGTGCGCGGTGTGCCAAAACCGCACCGATTCGGTGCTTGCTTCGATCGCGGTGGGGAGCCCACAGAGCAGGCCGACGAGGAGTACGATGGCGCCATGGAAGATGAGTTTGAGACGATCTTTGTCGGCCATGACGGCTCCCTTGGGGTTTCGTGCCGCCTAACGGGGTGCGCCTGATACCAACCGGTAAAGGAAAAGCGCAAAGGCAGCACCGCTTAGGATGCTCCGGATAGCGTGGAGTCGATTCCACCGCGCCAACAGTTTCGCTGCGACGTGGCTCGTCGGGTCGAGGCTGGGCGCCAAGAGCTGCTTATTCGTAGGAAAGATCACTATCAGAGTGAATGGCACAACGAGACCAAGCAGAACCGCGGCGACTGCCACCGTGGGATCACGTAACAGCCAAGCGGAAGCCCGATGAGAGAGCCGAGGACGGCAAGTGCACCCTGCATCACCGATGCGCGCGCGTAGCTGGGGCCGAATTCGCGGAGCGCGAGCTCCTGGCCGCATGCCATCCGCGCAGGATGCTCGACAAAATTGATGTATACGGCGGCACCGAAGAATGTGCCCGCGCAAGCGGTGGCGACAGCGAGCAGAAGCACGTGGCATCCTCAGTCGGGCGCGTGCCAATAGAACGACTCGCGCGCGCGGAACAGCGTCTCACCGCGCGTATTGGCGACCGTGACCAAGGCGTCCAGGACCGGCGCGTCGAGGCGGCTCGTGACCGAGCGTGATGGGAACTGGCCCTCGATCGTGACCATGATGCCGACGCGCTCGAACTCGCAGCGCAGGTGTACCGCGGCCGGGCTAATCCGTGCATCTGCACACCCCACTTCCTGCCGTGTCCCGATCCGCGAGAACGTGACAAAGGGCTGCGGACGCAGCGTCAGGCGGGTGAAGCGCCGATCGGAGACCGTGAACTGGTAGGACGGCTCGTAGTACCCCTCGGCTTCCGACTGGAGGGGCCGAGGCGGGGGCGGTGGGGGCTCTGCGGGCGGTGCCGCGTTCGGTTGCTCGGTAACCGCAGGCGCGGGTGCCGGGAGGCGCAGAATCACGAATGCCCCCGCGCCCACAAGCGCCAGGAGGATGCCGCCAACAACGATTGTGCGGCGACGTCCACGTATGGTCATCCACAGGCGTTGTAACATTTTCCTGAGACGTCCCAGGATCGTCTGAAGGCGTTGCACGACCGCTTGACGTGCAGCGATCGCCCCCCTCGGCGCGACCTCCTGCGTCGGAGCGCTGTCCGCCGATGGCGTAACGGGACTTGGGCCCGGTGAAAAGTCGGGGGGCGGAGGGACGACCCGCCGCGGTGGAACCGGGGGAGACGGAGGTGGAACGACAGCCCGAGGTGGAACGACAGCACGGGCCGTGGGGGCAGCCGGGTGTGGAGCGGCCGCTGGGTGAGGCCTGACGAGTCTGACGTACGCCGGTTTCCGGCGGAGCCAGGACCAGACAGCCAGCAGCAGCGCCGCGCCCAACGCCCCTGCGGCGTCCGGTACGAGATCCCGCACGCGGCAATGTCCCCGCCCCGTCATCGTCATGCCCTCGGCGATCTCGACGAGGGCTCCCACGAGCAGCGTCGCGAGGAGCG
>Ga0209761_1000085_pt1 | contig 46486 bp, 39 predicted proteins | sample GraSoi013_1_40cm_4_FD_185818 | JGI IMG/M metagenome (GOLD analysis project Ga0209761, IMG submission 185818) | Grasslands soil microbial communities from the Angelo Coastal Reserve, California, USA - Sample 09_25_2013_1_40cm (SPAdes) (version 2) | ecosystem: Environmental > Terrestrial > Soil >... | reverse complement strand
CGCCCAGAGCGCTGAGGTCTGATGTCAGAACGCTCTCGATCTCGTTTGTATCGCTCATGACTCTGGAGATGAGTTCACCAGAACGGCTGTGGTCTAGGAATTGTACTGGAAGATGCTGTATGTGCTGATAGACCTGTGTCCGTAGTCCGTGAACAGTCTTTGAGGCGAGAATTTCGGTAAGATACTGGTCGACAAAATCCAGTATCTGCTTTGCGAAGAAGGCCCCACCTAGCAGAGCTATGACTGTGGGTAAGAATGCCATGTTGCGAAGTGCGATAACATTCCCGAACAGGAGAAAACCAATGATCCAGGGCTGTGCCAAGTTCAGAGCGTCACTAGCTGCCATGGCAATTCCGATCGCTAGGACATAGGGCCAGTGGGGTCTGAGGTAGGAAAACAGCTTGCGCAGGGTACCCTTTGGCTTTGATAGAATCATCAACGAGATGATGCCGACCCCCATAACGCTGATGCTGAGAACCACCAGCGGGTCCAGCAGGACCGAGAGGAAACCATACCTGGCTACGAGCGAGCTCTTCAGAGCCGGGTTCGCCTGGCTCACGAATGTGACATAGTTCAACAGCGAGATGATTGCAACCCACTGCAGAATTATGATTGCCCTCGCGATACGCAACATCAAACGTTCTCTGGGCCTTTCCTCTCGCGCAACACCTCGGATCGCACTCTTCTTTTCCGGCTTCGTCGCGTCCTGTCTCAAGAAGATGCATCCTCCATCCACTCAACGAATTGACCTTGGCCTGGAAGGCTGTCCCCGCGAGCACGCTCGCTAGAGACGTAGTTGGTCACGGAGTCCGCTAAGTCTGACTCCCCCCTGCTCCTCATGCCGACGTAGACTGTAGCAACCAGCGCAGATATCAAGCCCAAGAAACCCAAGCTCGCAACAACCCCATCGTCCAAGGGCAAACCGAGGGTCCGGTAGCAGGTCAGGCAAATCTGGCCGGGACCCGGCTTAACCTGTATGATTATTGTCTGACTAGCCTCCATTTGAGGAGTACCACCGTCCATAGCAGTGAACGTGATAGAATAGTTCCCCGTCTCGACTGATGACGGCGTCCAAGCGAACTCTCCTGTGATCGAGTCGAAGTTTGCTCCCGTTGGAAGGTTATGTGCAACAATGGACACGGAGTCTCCTTCCGGATCGGACGCCCCCACAGTGAACGTCAAAGACTGGCCGACACTCACTGCTTGGAAGCCTAGCTGGTTGGAAAAGACTGGGGGCCTATTCTCCGCCACGCTTACGAACAGAGTTGTAACCATGCTGGCCCCGTTAGCGTCTTTGGTCGTCAGACTAACCATGAAGCTTCCAGGGGCTGCATATGTGTGGGCGGCCAGGCTACCGTTGTCATCTGGAGAACCATCGCCATAGTTCCAGCTAAACGTGAAGGGACCCGCGCCACCGCTCGTCGTCGCCGTGAAGGTCACAGACTGACCGGTCGATGGAGTAGCAGGGCTGGAAGTGAAGTTGACAGTAGGTGCCACGGTGACGCTGATAGATAGGGAGGCCGATGCTGATACATTCAGAGTATCGGTTGTAGTAAGACTGACAGTGAATGAACCTGTTGTGGCGTATGTGTGGATTGTGTTGCATTTGTTTGCTGACCAGCCGTCGCCAAAGCTCCAGTTGCAGGCCAGGCTACCAACTCCACCGGTGGATATTTGCGCGAAGCTTACAGGAACTCCTGCATCGGCCGGGTTAAGACTGGCTACGGCGGTGACGGCGAGTCTTGAATTGACCACTAGGGCTTGTGTAGATGTTGTCGTGTGATTTGCAGAATCAGTCGAGCTAATTGTCACAGCGTATGTTCCAGCAGCTGTGTAGGTGTGGGTCGCAAGGCTGTCCGAGACAGCTGGCCCTCCATCTCCAAAGTCCCAACTGAACGTGTAAGTCGGGGTACCGCCTATTGCGGTGGCAACGAAACTGGTCGACAGTCCGATCTCCGAGAGAGAGGGAGCGATAGAAGTGATGCTAACGGCGAGACTCTGCGTTACAGCCACGGAGTGAGTCACAGCTGCGGTCTCGCTCACTGCATCGGTTATAGTGACGGTCACGTTGAACGTTCCGGTAGCGGCATATGAGTGGCTGACAGGATTTCCTGACCCTAAGCGACTGTCGCCATAGTTCCAGCTGAAGCTGAATGGGCCCGAACCGCCGGTCGTTATTGAAGTGAAATTCACGGGCTCGCCGGCCATGGGCTCAGCCTGCTCAAAGTTGAAGTCAACACTAGGCAGAGGATTCACAGTTATCGTAACGCTGGCTGTTGTAGTGACACCGACCTCATCAGTCGCAGTGACAGTGGCAGTGAACGTTCCGGTATTAGTGTAAGTATGACTTGTTGTGCATCCTGTCTCGCTAGCCGTGTCGCCGAAGTCCCAACTGCAGGAGATGGCCCCGACACCCCCGGTCGATACAGGAGCAACGCCTACTCGGACACCTGCGTCAGTCGGATTCGGCCCAGCGGTCGCAGTCAGAGTCAACCTGTTGTGGACAGCTACTGACACACTGCTTAGGGCGGATACGCTGAGAGTATCAGTGGCGGTGACAGTGGCATTGAAGCGTCCCGCACGGGTGTAGGTGTGGCTTGCAGAGCATGTGTTAGCCGTGCCACCGTCACCGAAGGCCCAGCTGCAGGTCGCAGTACCAACACCACCGGTTGTAGGAGCGATGAAGTCGACCAGAGCACCAACCTCAGTCAGATTCGGACTGGCTGCAACGGTAACGGTCAACTTCGCATTAACGGTAAGTGAGACACTACCGGTCGCGGTCACACCAAGGCCATCCGTCGCTGTAACGTTGGCGGTGAACGAACCAGTGGCAGCATAGGTGTGAGTCGTCGAGCAACCAGTGCCAGTAGTGGTATCACCAAAAGCCCAGCTGCAGATGATGGTACCAGCACCACCAGCAGGCATAATGGTAAAGCTCGTCCCCTTGCTCACCTCGGTCGGGTTTGGACCGGCAACAGCCGTAACACTCAATCTAGGATTGACCGCTACCGAAACTGCGGTCGACCTTGCAGTCACGCTGGTTGAGTCGGTGACTGTTACCATTGCGCTGAACGTTCCTGTTGCGTTGTAGGTTTGGTTGGTAGTGGCCGTTGTGGTTGTTGGGGTCGTGCCGTCGCCAAAGGTCCAGTTGTACGAAGCGTATGGAGGCGACCCTCCCGTGGCCCTGGCAGTGAAGGTCGTGCTGACTGCAAGCTCCGTCGGATTAGCACTAATGACCAGAATCACAGCAAGGGCCGATCCAACATTGAAGGTAACCGACGTGGTAGCATTGACGGTGAGAATGTCCATGGCAGTGACCGTGGCGGTAGATGTCCCGCTATTGGTGTAGGTGTGGATAGTCGAGCAACCAGAACCAGTAGTGTTATCACCGAAGTTCCAGGTGCAAGTCGCAGTGCCGACGCCACCAGAGGGAGTGGCGGTGAGGGTGAGGGTCTGTCCAACTACAGGGTTAGACGTACTAGTAGTCAGAGTGACCGTCAGTTTGGGGCTGACAGTTATGGGGGTGCTGTTTGTCGCGGTCACGCCCAGAGCATCGGTCGCGGTGACAATGGCTGTGAATGTGCCGGCACTATTGTAGGTGTGGCTTGCAGAGCATGTGTTAGCGGTACCGCTATCTCCAAAGGTCCACTTGCAAGTCGCTGTGCCAAGACCGCCTGTAGTGGGCGCTGTAAAGCCGACCGCAACGCTAACCTCGGTTGGATTCCGAGTAGCGACTGCGGTTATGGTCAACCCCGCATTGACAGTTACTGAGACGCTAGATGCCGCTGTCTTACCAGCCGAATCGGCGACTGTTACGGTTACGCTGAATGTCCCCGTCGAATTGTAAGTGCGGACCGTAGTGGCCGTTGTTGTAGTCGCGTTCGTGCCATCACCAAAGGTCCAGCTGTATGACGTGTAAGGAGGCGTTCCACCAGCAGCTGTAGCCGTGAAGGTGGGACTGACGGTGGGTTCGGTCGGGTTCGGACTGGCATATAGGCTCACACCGAGCGTTGATACAATATTGACGGTAACCGACGCGATAGCAGTGACGGAGAGAGTGTCGGTTGCTGTGACCTTGGCGGTGAATGCTCCTTGAGTGGTGTAGGCGTGAGTTGCGGTGCATCCGGTGCCCGTAGCTCCGTCGCCAAAGTTCCAGCTACACGTGGCCACACCAACGCCGTTGGTGGTCGTGGCGGTAAAAGTGAGGCTCTGTCCAACTACAGGGTTGGGCGCACTAGTGGTAACATTCACGGTCAGCTTGGGGCTGACGGTTATGGTGGTGCTGTTTGTCGCGGTCACGCCGAGATTGTCGGTTGCAGTCACGGTTACGGTGTAGTTCGCGGCATTAGCATAGACGTGTGTTATCGAGCATCCGGAGGAGGGTGGAGAGCCGTCGCCGAAGTTCCAGTTGCACGAGACTGGGGATACCCCGCCTGAGGTGGTCGCCGAAAGACTGATGGAATAACCAGCCTCAGACGGGTTGGGGACGGCGTGGACCAAAGAGACTTGTAATCTAGCAGCCACGACAACGGAACGGGATGACGAGGGCGCGGTAATTCCTGCCGAGTCCTTCACTGTGACTGTTACACTGTATGTCCCGGACGCCGTATAGACATGCGCGACTGAATTACCTGAGCCGGTAGAGCCGTCATCGAAGTTCCAGATGAATGAAACGTATGGTTGTGTTCCGCCGGAAGCGGTCGCTGTGAGGTTGACTGCGAGGCCAACCTCGTTTGAACCAGAGGCAGTGACGGCGACAGTCAAGGGGGGAGCATTAATGGTGATGCTCGCAAATGCTGACGCCAGTCTCCCTTTGGCGTCGGTAGCGTTCGCTCGTACGGTATAGGTTCCAGCGACGGCGTATTTGTGGGAAACAGTGCTGCCGGGAGCGAGGCTGGTTCCGTCGCCAAAGTTCCAAGAGAACCAATAGGGAGAAGTGCCGCCTGAGGCTACAGCCGAAAAGCTAACGCTGGTTCCAACGACTCTAGAAGAGGGACCACTGATCGTCACGGCTAGAGGAGCGGCTACAGTGACCGTGGCTGATGCAAAGCCGATCTTGCCGTTCGTATCAGTAGCGTTCACCGTCACAGTATAGGTTCCGGCCTTGGCGTATGTGTGGGTCATGATGTTAGGGAGGCTGGTACCTCCAGGCGTGTTACTCACGGTATCGCCAAAGTTCCAGCTGAATGTGTACGGGGGGATTTCGCCTGTGGCGGTGGAGTTGAAACTGATCGAGTCGCCCACCACCGGGTGAGTTGGGGCGTATGAGAGGCCTGTTTGTGGTGCTAAGTTTTTGAAGAATTCGGTCATGGCGGATGCGGAGCCGTCTTGGGAGGTTAGGGGCGAGAGTCCCCATGCGCTTTCGATGGTCGTGAGTAGTGAGTAGTGGTTGTACGATTTCGATGATTGGAATTTTGTCTTGGCAACGGGCCCTGCCCAGATGGCGGGAACGTTGCCGACGGATGAGCCACTGGACTCGGCGAATGTGATAAAGAGTGCTGCATTCTGGGTCGTGAAGACAGTGCTACTCAATATCTTCGGGACGAGCTGTGAGAGATACTTGTCCCCAGTTGAAACAGCGCAGTCGTGTATGTCGTCGCACTGGTTTGGCGTGAGCCAGTTGTAATTCGCCGCGGAGGAGGTGGAACCGAGGGATTTGAGAAACAGATCGTCTGTCTCAATGCTAGACGTGACTAGCGAGTTTGCCCTGAGGAGGTTGTCACATCTTGACGGATCGTTGACGATGTTTTGGAAGTAGAGAAAGGGAAAGTGTTTCGAATTGTACTCGGCGTTTGACGGTGAGAGGCTACAGCCCTGGGAGACCGGATAGTCCTCAGCCCAAGCCTTCCAAGTCAGTCCCGCTCCTTCTATACTGTCAACAATGCTCGCATCGCTGACCGAGCACTGAGTCGGGTAGCAGTCGGCTGTCAGACCAAAAGTACTGCCGCCGATGAGGGCGAGATAGTTGGGATCACTAACGGCCGCTTCGACATCGGAATAGGCAGTGGCATACCCATAGGTGCTTGCTAGAGAGTTCATGTAGGGGGCAGAGGAGGACCCGTAGACCTGTTTTGCGCTAGCGTTGTTCATGACGATGACGACTATGTAGTCGAAGGTGGCCTGGCTGGATGGTGTTGCCTGGATAGTGGGATAGCTTCTTTTGTCGTGGTCCGTCGTTACCGCAAAGGATGCTATCAGGATTCCGAACATGAGGCAGAGCCCCAGAACTAGAACCTTGAATCTGGCTCCCACCTTCGACTGGTCTCCATGGTGTCTGCTGCAGCAGACGGGGTCTGGCTTGTACGAACGGCCAGAGACCTCGTTAGTGGTCCCGGTCTGGCCCGTCGCGGTGAATCCTGACTGTCTCAAGAATCTCCCTCCCCGCTATTTCCGACGTCGTACGATCATGAAGATCATCAGTGGGAACGCACTCATTGCCGTGAGAAAGCCTCCGACTTTGAGTGTGGTCTCCGAGAGTCCGAGGAAGCTGAGTTCGACTGGCCGAGCGATGACTGTTATGTTCATAACTTGCGAGGCAGTGTGGCCTAGCGAGTCAGTCATCGTCACCTCAACTCGATAAACGCGGGGAATCGTATAGTTGTGGATCGGATTTGGACGGGTAGATGTTAGACCGTCTCCAAAGTCCCACGAGGAAGTGTACGGAGATTGTCCCCCTGAAACTTGTGTGCTGAACGATACGCCTACCGGGGCAACTCCTTGAGTTGAGTTGGATGAGACGGTTAGCGCCAATGCGGGATGAACCCAGACTGCCATCGGCTTGATCACGGTGATTCCGCTGTCGTCTGTCACCGAGAGACTGACTTCGTATACTCCAGGGGAGGAGTAGGTGTGAAGAACACCGATCCCTGTCTGGGAGCGTCCTTCACCGAGCTGCCACACTTGAGCGACGATTACTCCGTCAGGGTCAGAGCTAGTGGATCCGTCGAAGAACACTGTCTCTCCAGCGAAGACTGTTGTAGGCGTCCAGGTGAACGCTGGTTGGGGAGGGTATGGGAGGTTGACATAGATTATCTTGTAGGTCCGGACGAGCGCTCCCGCGCTGTCCTTTATTGTCACCGTGACATTATACGAGCCTCCGCTTGCGAAGGTGTGGATGGCCGGGTTGTCAGTCCCGTTTGTCCCGTCTCCGAAAGTCCATGCGAAAGTGTAGGGTGCTGTTCCACCACTAGACGTGGCATTCAGGGTAACCGGGTATCCCGCTGCTGGGCTGGAAGGGCTGAATGTGATGGCTGCCGTGGGACGCTGGGCGACTCCAGCAAAGATGGAGCTTGTTATCGTCCCGGGTTGCATTTCGTCTCCAGTGGTGAAAACGGGGGGGCTACTAGGCGGAGAGAGAATCTTGTCCTGCTGTACGAGAGGGATTAGGGCTAGGCAGATGACTATGATTGTCAGAGCCCTTCCAATCATTTGCCTGTTACGAGTTGTGCGGGCTGAGAATCTGAACACGGACCCTCGCGGGTTTCCAAGTGCTGAGGAAGTCATTGGTTGCGCCTCCCCGTTTCCAGGCGACTGCTCTGTGCTCTACGAAGGCAGCCCTGGCACTCGTTCAGCCATTCTGAGATCAGATCAAAGTCTGGCCTCAGGGCGAGTAGGTAGTAGGTGTGATAGATTCTCTGAAGATACGACTGCGCTTCGAACACTGCTGCTCGGTGCACAAGATCCGGGTCTATGCTCGGCTGATTTTCTTGATATTCTTGGATGAATGCTTGAACTGCCTGGACGGTTGACCCGCCCAGTCCGTGGGTCATCTTGGTCTGAGCTGTGAAATAGCCGACATCAAACGCAGGATCGCCCATCCGGGCTTCCTCGAAGTCTATTACAGTTGTCAGATCTGGAGCGACGATGATGTTCCTCGGGTGGTAGTCTCCATGAATGGGCTTCCTCTGACGGGGCCGGAAGGCTTTCTGCGCGTCGATCAGCTGGTTTGAGATCGATTGTATTTCCGACTTTAGAGTGGGAAGGAGCCATGATCCGCCCCTCGCGTATCTGTTAGAGGCTGCAATCTCATCTGCCTGAGAGGACTCACCGTCCAGTGTAATGTCGCTGTTGTGCAGTTTTGAGAGCCACCTTGCCGTGCCTTTCACGTAGGGCCCAGGATCCTTTCCGTTCTCGAAGATTCCACGGAGTGGCTCACCCTCTGCCTGCTCCATCATCAGGAATGAAAGTGCGGGTACGTAGAGGACGGGACTCGGTACTCTTAGCCTGCTGTCTTGTCCGAATCCGTTGGACCTGAGGGTCTTCAAGACTGAGAAAGTGTGTCCGAGACGCTCGTCTGATTCTCTGTAAAGTCCGATGTAGTTTCTAGTCGAGTCCTTGAATTTTAGAGTGTAGTCGATTATTACCTTGCGTAGATGTCTTTTCAGGATTCGCGCCTCGAACCCCTGCAGCGGCTGCTCTAATCCTGGGTCTAATGCCTCAGTGCTTAGGATGTCTCTTACGAATTCGACCTCGGTCAGTCCACGGAGGATGGGCTCGTTGAAAGATGCAGTGTCAAGATCGTTTCGGATAGTTTGGGTCATACCTGTTCCTAGTCCTCCGCTCCTATCCAGACGGTAAAACCGCGGAATCCTGTCACTCTCAAGAGGTAGCCATGTCCGAACCTATCTTGTCTCGGCTTATCCCATATCGCGTATCCCCCGTCGAGCCGGGCCCCAACGGTCACGCCTTCGTTGGACCATCCTCTGATGCCTTTGACCGGAGAGCACTCCTCGACGGCTGAGGGCCCCATTCTGAGAAGCTGCTGGTAGTCGGGTGAGAATCCTATCTCGGTGGACAGTTTGGTTAGAGAGTTGGGGAGGCTATACTCTGCGCGGACTGTACTCTCGCCTTTTCCGAGGCTGAGATTCTTCAGGATTCCAAAGCCGGCACTCTTCTTCTCGGAGTTCGAGAGTCTTGCCCACACGGTGTCGCCATATGGCACGCGTATCTCTGTGAAGTAGTTGTCATGTTCGTATCCAACGTCTGCGAGTGCTCCGGGATGATTGGGTGGAACATCCATGTATGCGTGGAGATCTTCCAGTAGGTTCCAGTCGTCGATGGGGTTCCCGATGACGAGTCTGCCTGGTGGATTGTTGACTGTGAACAGGTAGACCAGGCGACCACCATTCCTGGGAGAGAAGACTGCGAATAGCTTGTCATTCTTGAGAACTAGCTCGTCTTCTCCGTCCGAGTCGAGGTCCCTTAGATCAGCGTGAGCCAGGTCGCACTTGTTCGTCATCCAGTGGGCTGCCTCAGCCATTATAACGGCGATACGACTATGGCTGGCTATGGCCCTTGTCCAGGCGCTGGGTCCTTCATCGCTTAGATTTTCTCCATGAGCTCCCGTCCGGGGAGTGTGCCAAGCTGTTTGCCATGTCGTCGCTAGCAGAATCTTCCATGCGAGTTGTATGAGAGCTGGGTCTGCTCCTCTTGAGTCGAGCTCTCGGACTCGCGCCTCTGACCAGGCATAGTAGTTACGGTAGAGGGACCATCGCGGATCGTAATACCACGATTCGTAGTTCTCACCAGCCCCGAACTCGTCAACGAGCTCTGCGTATGCTCCTGTATCGATCTGTCTCTCAGAGCCTGCTCTGTGTGTTGCAGCCCATTCGGCCAGTTTGACGGGCTGCAGGAAGGGGTTCTCGGAGAGCCATCTGAGCGTCGCCTCGAACTGGAGGGGCCCCCTGGCGTCCCAGCCTACTCCCGCGACCTTCTCCATGTCGTCCGCATAGATTGCGACGAGCTGATTGTCATAGTCGGAGTTGATGTCAAGGATCCATTCCAGCTGAGCCTGGGTTTTCTCCAGGTCTTCTCGTGTTCGCGGGGGAATGTTTCGGCGGAGTCCAAACGAGATTGGAAGCGCGCAGAGCCCCAGGCCATTCTTGATACGGTGCATCTGGAAGTTGACAGGGTCCCAAGAGTGGTAGTAGTCGTAAAGTTGGCGAGGGCTCGGGCTTCCTGTGGTAGAATGGAGCAGCCTATCGTCTATCACAACATGCTTGTAGCCTCCATTGAGTAGTTGGCCGCTTGTCAGGACGGGAGCCATTGCTTCGGTTTCCCAGAGGCGTTCTGTTGGCCAGAACGTTGTGATCCGCTTCGGATCCCAATCAAGGAGGCTCTGGTAGAGGAGTAGCTCCTCGTTGATCTGTCTCAGATTATGTTCAGGGGAGAAGAACCGCATCATGTTCTGCGCGTAGGATCCGCCTATGAGTTCCAGCAGGCCGAGCCCGGCCAGCCGATTCACCTCCGAGAGGAATTCGGGGCTGTGCCATGCCAGAGATTCGAGAAACGTCCCGCTAATGTGGAGGCTGAACGGGACACTGTATCGTTCGTGGAGTTTCAGCACTCGAAGTAGGCCTGTCTGAGACGAGGAGGTCCCGACTATCCCGGATATTCCAACCCGGTTATCATAGCCATCCGTGACTATGTACTGGTTTGCGTGGTGGACTATTGCTAGAGCCGCGACCTCGCGTTGAACCGTGACGGCTGTATTCATCACTGGCTATTTGCCTCCGCGAATATGTGCTTCCAGCTTGACCGGATCTCCCTGACCCTGCGAAGGTGGCTGACGTAGAGCTGAAACTTTCGAGCCCGTCTCACCATCTTCTTCTTGTCTGTGGTAGTGACGATTCTGCGGATTCTGCGAAAAGCTCTCCAAGCCACTCTGGCCTCGACTAGGACTGGGAGAGCCGCTTGCTCATCAGCCGACAACGGCTGGATTCTCTCGTAGGAGCTGATGAAACTGCGAGCCAGGCTCAGAGCATGTCCATTGCTGATCCTCGGTAGAATGTCAGCGAGCGCTATCGCTAGGTCCAGCGACCGAGCCTCAAGCCTAGACCGATGGAAGTCTATAACCGCGGCGAGCCTATCGCCTTTGAACAGGATGTTCTGGCGTCTGTAGTCTCCGTGTATGGTCAGCTTCGGCAGATTCTCATATGGAAGTCTCAGCAGTGATAGCTCGATGTCGAGCAGACTGTCCTTGAAGTAGTTTAGACTTGCCTCTATCCCAAGAGCCGCGGGTTGTCCGTCCAAGGAGTCGACGTTCTCGGTGAACAAGTCTAGTCGGTCTTGGAATCGGCTGGGGAATGGCTCCTCTGATCGGCTCGTCCTGCCCCGGTAGTCTCCCATTATGCGGTGGTAAGACCCGAGGGCTGCACCGGCCTCTGCTACTTGACGAATGTTGCCCCTCAGCATGGCTCGACCGTGGACGAAGGGGTAGATTGCATAGTGTTCTCCGTTGATCGTCGCTATTGTCGAGCCTGCCATGGTCAGGATGGGAGCGGGCGCCGGAAATCCGTGGCGAGCTAGATGGTGAAAGATCCTGTTCGCTCGATGGAGTTCTGCCAGAAGGCTTGTTCCGTATGACGCGTTGATCGCGAATGGTCGTGGTTTGAGCACGGCAAAATCGCCAAGTGGTGTGTGGAGCTGGTACACAACGTAGTGTGCGCCTAGGGCAGGCTTCCCTGCCTGGATGGCGCTGCCTAGTCTGAAACTCGAGGCTAGGGCTTCAAGAGTATCGGGCCGAAGATGTTCCATGTACTCTCTCACCGCCAAGATTACGCGGTCTCCTGAAACTCTTGGAAATTTTCTCGGCCGCTTCGGGCTCCGACGCGTAATGCGAAGCGGGTCTCGTACTCTCGCTCTTGTTTTCTGAAAATCTCACGGAGCGATTCCTGGTTTTCCTCTAACCAGTCTAATCGGCTTACGTGTCTCCGGAACTTGCCCGCCTGGAGATGTTTCCTCCTCTGATCTTGGATCTTCGCGATCCGTCGGATGTCTCGGAGGGCCTGGTAGGCCTCCCTGGCCATGAGTAGTGCAGGCAGAGCCTCCTCCTCGCAGCTTTCGAGGGGTTGAATTTGATCATAGTTTGAGAAGAAGGTGTTGATTGACTCGAGATAGACCGCGTCGTAGACGCTCGGCGTCAAATCTGCTAACGCTATCGATATGTCTAGTGCTCGTGCCTCGTATCTGCTGCGGTCGAGATTCGGGATTTTGACGAGCTCGCCATCCTGGAAGAGGATGTTCGAGCAACAGTAGCTTCCATGTATGAACAATCTTGGCAGGGTCTCGTACGAGAGATCCGAAACGAGTCCTTCGACTCTTGGGAGTGAATCTTTGAAGAGTTGCATCGAGCCTGACATCAAGTCCATGGACGACTCGTCCAGACTTTTCAGGTCCATCCGTAATTCTTCCAGAAGTTGCAGGAATTCCTGTACGAAAGAGTCCGCGGTGTCAGGTGGATGAGTATACGCAGCTGTCAGTTTGTGAAAAGTTGCTAGCGCCGCCGCGGCTTTGCTCACTTGGGCAGGATCTTCCCAATCCATCTTTTGAGCCGCGGTACCATCGTAGGCAGAGTATGAGCCCCATGGCAATGTCATGCTCTGTCCCTCGATTGCTGTTCTCTGGTCTACGATCGTGAAACCTCTCTGGAAGAGGTAGCTAGCGAGAAGACCGTGCACTCTAGCTATGCCTTGAGAAGTTGAAGACCCACGCTTGTCTAGATCTTCGTACGCGGCTCGTCGAATGGACTGTTCCACTGTGAGTCGTTGAATCGGCGATGAGTAATTCTGCAAACTACAGGAGCTGCCTCCCTAAACATCGGCTGACTCTGTTCGAATCCTCTTTCTTCGCGTCGTCTCGAACCTCTGCTATTCTCCGTCTCCTGCGCATTCGCACCATGACCAGTGTTACCGCGCCTACCAGCCCTGGGATTGCGATGATTGCAACTATGCCGAGACAAAACTGGCAGCCTTGGCCTGATGTGGGGAGCTGGTTGTGCTGAGCGACGTCCACTTGTATGGTGATGGAATGGGTTATGGAGCCGTTGGTAGCGTTGACTTGTATCCAGTATGGGCCAGGAGGAGTGGTGGAAGCGATGTCTATGATCAGACTGGTAGAGCCTGAGCCTTGTGATGCCAGAGTGATGTTTGCTGGATCGAGAGAGACCTGAGGCCCAGAGGGTGTGATTGTCGCGTTGAAGCTGATCGTTCCTGAAGGGCCGATGATGTCAGTTACGACGATTGCGAGTGATTGATCAGAACCGGGCTGGGCGTTGAGGGTCGACTGGTCGGTGTTCAGTGTAAAGTCTGGGTGGGCTGGCGAGTAGATGGTTAGACTCTGAGAAGTGTTGTTCGAACGGTTCGTAGCATCTATGACCGCCAGAGTCACTGTGTAGGATCCGGCCGTTGCATAGGAATACGTTGCTGATGCTCCCGAGGCGGAGGCTCCATTTCCAAAATCCCAAGAGTAGGAGTATGGTGGGGTCCCGCCTCTGGCGGATGCTGTGAAGTTGATATTATCACCTGGCTGCGGGCTGGTGGGACTGTAAGTGAAGCCGTCTTGCAGAGGAGCCGTTCCAACAACGACCGGCGCTACCCATGTCCCGGTACTACTTGTTGAGTCGGCGACTGTTAGTGTGACCTGGTAGGTCCCATCATTGTTGTAAGTGTGAGTCGGTTGGAGACCTGTTCCGGAACCATCTCCATAGTTCCACGAGTAACTGTAAGGCGGAGCCCCTCCGGAAGCAGAGGCTGTAAACGAGATAGATTGTCCAGCAACAGGGGAAGACGGACTGAGTGTGAAGGTCACCGATATGGGAGCGGGCGGGCTAGTAACAGAGATTGTCTTCTGAGATGTAGCTGTTTGCTGTGGCGAACTGCTATCTTTGACCGTAAGGGCAGTCGTGTATGTTCCTGCGGATGAGTACGTGTGCGTTACGGAGGAGCCTGTTCCGGTCAATCCGTCTCCGAAGGACCAGCTAAACGTGAAGGGAGATGCCCCACCGCTAGCGCTTGATGTGAACGTGACCGGTTGCTCTGCCTGGGTCGAAGATGGACTGTAGGCGAAGCTAGCGGTCAGCGAAGGAGGCGCACCGGAGACGGTTATGGATTGCTGAGAAGTCTTGGTCTGCTGAGGCGAGCCATTATCTTTCACTGTGAGAGCTACGGTGAGTGTTCCCGCTGAGGAGTAGGTGTGATTCGGAGATGATCCTGTTCCAGTCGATCCGTCACCGAAGCTCCAGGAATAGGTGTAGGGTGTGGATCCTCCCGAAGCGGAGCTGGTGAACGAAACTGCCTGTCCTATTTGCGGCGAAGATGGACTGTACGTGAAGCTGGCTGAGAGCGTGGGTGGTGGCGAGGTTCCGAAGAACTCTGTCATGGGTGTAGCTGACGCATCGTTGGATGTTAGACTTGGAAGGTTCCAGCTCGCTTCGAGGGTTGAGAGGTACGAGTAGTGGTTGTAGGACGTGCTTGAGCTGTAGGCCTTTTTGACTGCTGGGCCTGCCCATGCCGCGACGACACAGTCGCTACTGCTGTTGCCTGTTGGGCAGAAGTCGTTTCCTTCATCGAAGACTATGAACAACGCGGCGTTCTGGGTGGTGAACATTCTGCTTGACAGGATCAGCGGGACGAGGGCTGCAAGGTATGCGTCCCCTACCGCGACTGAAGAACTGTGCATGTTGTCGGTGTCGTTTGGAGTGAGCCAGACGTAGTTGGGCAGTGTTGCTCCGTTGAGTGCGCCTACGAACTCCGGGTCGAGGGGCGAGGTTGTGGTGAGCATGTTGGCGCATCGCGCGGATGTTTTCATGTCGCTGAAGTCGATGAAGGGATAATGGTCTCCCTCCCTGGGAGGCATGAAGTTACAGGTTCCAGAGCCCGAAGCGTCCTCTGCGAAAGCTTTCCAGGTGAGCCCTGCCGCCTCTAGCCGGTCGACAAGATTTGGCGCGTTAAGCTGGAAGCAACAGTTGCCGTCGGAGGATATGCCGAGCGTGCTTCCTCCGAACAACGCTACATAGTTAGGCTCGCTGGGATGACCTATCCCCGTGTAGTGAGTATTGAACCCGTAAGTCTGGGCCAGTGTAGTCAAGTACGGTGCCTGTATCGACGACGAGCCACAACCAGCCGCGAGACTTGGCGTAACATCGCAGAGTCCACTATTCTCCATCAAGATCGTGACTATGTACTGGAAAGGAGCACTGCTCGAAAGGGTTGCATTGACCGTCTGCAACTTCCCTGATGTTTCGAAGCTGATCGTCTGCGAAGCGACCAGGACTGCTATCAGGAGGACCAGCCTGATGATCCTGATTCTACGCTTGATTTCAGTTTTCATCGCTCATCCTGTTTCGAGTCGTGTGCAGTTCCTTCGAAGCTGAGTCCGCCGACGAGTAGAGAGTAACTGTCTCTGATGATCTGATGGATAGAAAACGAAGACAGAAGTTGAGGCGTTTTTCATGACATATCACTGCAGGCTTTGATTATTCCGACTGGGCTCAAGTGGTAGCGGACTCTCGATGAGTCTGGGCCCAGCTTTGTTGACACGTATCCGAGCGAGGCTTGTCGTCCGAGGATGAGCTTCACAGGAGTTTCGGGAGATTTGATCATAGAGGCCATATCTCCGGAGCTAACGGCTCCATCCCCGTCTGTTGCGCCGATTGTCAAGAGGAACTGTAATAGTGCTGGGTCGCTGAGAAACTCAGCATCTTCTACTGCCTTCGAAGACTGTGGCCTGGGAGAGCTGGTTCGATAGGCTTCCAGTGTTTTCTCAGCAATCATATCCCACCTGTATCTCTCCTGGACTGCTCGGTAGGCGTTCTCTTTCAAACGGTCAGAGAGCTCCCGATTCTCGAGGACTCTGAGAATGCCTTCCGCAAGGGTATGGGGGTCAGAGGAGGGGACCTTTACTCCGGTTACTCCGTCCTCAACTATCTCGGAGAGCCCACCAACGTCCGAGACCACCACTGGGACCCGTGACGCCATTGCTTCGAGCACGACCATCCCGAAAGGCTCGTAGTGGGATGGCAAAACAAATGCATCACATGAATTGTAGAGCGAGACTAGTTTCTCTTGGTCAACAAATCCGGTGATCTTGACGCGGTCGCTCAGTCTTCTCCGAAGAACCTCTTTGGCCAGATCCTCCTTGAGAGGTCCTTCACCAACAAAAACCAGGCTGACATCCCTGCCCCGAGTTCGAAGCTCATCGAGAGCCTCAAGCAGGGTGAAGATTCCCTTTTCCCGAACTATCCGGCCAACGTAGAGTATGATTTTTCTGTCTTCAGAAACCCCGGGCGAGAAGAGTTGTGACCCGCCATTGTTCTTGAACCTATCTACTTCGACCCCGTTTGGGATGACGTGAATCTTAGCGTTGGCAACGCCGAGTTCGTGCTGGATATGGTCGAGCATATAGTTGCTGCAACAGATGATCCCGTCGCTCTCCTCAGCGAGCAGCCGCTCGATGTCGCGAACTTTCCTGCGATACTCGCCATCTAGCCTGCCCCCTCTTCCAATCTCAGTCGCGTGAATAGTAGAGATCAGCGGAAGACCGAGTCGATTCTTGAGTTCGACAGCTGCCCTGCCCACGACCCAGTCATGGGCGTGTATCAAGTCGAATTTCTCCGTTTCAAGTAGCTCAGTCGTCTTCGAGATCATCTGGGAGTTCAGGTGATAGATCCAGAGGAGAAAATTGGCCTGGAGAAGCCTGCTATCCTCAACTCGAGTGACTCGGACCCCATCAACGGTTTCTTCGGAGGGAGCGCCGGGAAAGCTGCAGGTGACAACGTGGACTGGAACCCCCTGGCTAGCGAGGGATCGAGATAGGTGATAGACATGAGTCGAAATCCCGCCGATTATTCTGGGGGGATATTCCCAGGTTAGTAACAGGACCTTCCTGGCATGCTCCTGCGGAATGTGTTCTGTGGATGTCAAGTCGCTCGCCAACAATCCTATGTTGCCTCGAACGTTTCTGCTTCAGGAAAACCGACTGTTTTGAGATGCTCGATTAGCTCTGCCAAGTACCCGAATGTTCTATCGCGAAATCGGAAGGCCAATAAGGGTCCCGTCTCGGTAGTTACAACGACTGCCGACACGCCAGGCAGCGTGTTCAGCAGTCTTTCAAGCAACTCTTCAGAACGGACCGGCCGTTCTAGGTCTACTGCAAGGACAACGTCCCTTCTCTTCGCAGAGAACATCTTTGTTTCGCCTTACAAGCTATGCTCCCACTTCGGTGATAAGCTCCCCGTATACGATCGGGTGGATCTCTAACCACACAGGCCGGTTTTGTGAGGTTGCATTTGTGCGGGTTTGTGTCTCTCACTGACTCTACCGGAAGGATTCCTCTGCTAGAGGCCCTCGCACAATTATCTTGAACACAGACGCCGCACCATCTTCTATCTTATCTCCATCTATCTCCATGCCACAAGAGTGTTCTTTTGTGTTTTATTCGACTACACAAGTCTCATTCGCCTCCTAGTTATGCACCCGCAGTCAACCAAGCCACTCGCATCGAGGCCGATACTTTGAAAGATGCAGATATCTAGCGATATTGCGCCTGCGCGCTATCTGTAGATATCAGATGATGTCTCCAAGACGCCTCCATATGTGTTGCCCGTATCCGCGCAAAAGTGCTGAGACACTACGCTAGGCAGAAAACAGGTTTCGATCTGTCGGGTGCCTCATGGATCGACGCAGATATTCGCTTTCGACTCGCTCCGTTCTTCCGCGATCGTATTTTCGAGGTTCGACCCTCTACCCTGTCGCCTTAGGGCACATCTGTAACCAGTTGTACTCATCGAGGTTGCATACTGTAACCGCTTGTACTCGCGAAAATATACCCAGCGATAGATCGCGACTGTGGAAGTCACCATGCGATACCTAGAAGCGGACAAAAGCCTAAATTTGTGATGCACGTTGGTGCTATTCTCTTGTCGACTAGGAACTCGGATACTCGAAGCATCACGCGGACTGTCCGGATAGATGAGGACGTCCAGGACGCTATTGAACACCTTGCGGAACAGCAGAACCTCAGCGTAAACGCTCTTGTAAACAAGGCTCTTCGCAAATTCGCTTTCTGGGACGCTGCGCTCGAAAAGTTCGAGGCTATCGCGACTCCCTCGCAGCTCTTGGTGAAAATGATGGATTACCTTTCCGACCAGAACGCCAAGGAACTCGCCCGATCGGCCGGGACAAACATTGCAAAGGAACTCATGCAGTTCATGTTCAAACAGGTGAATCTCGATTCTGTGCTTAGACACTTCGAGCTCCAGGGGGTCCATCATGTCAGCATCCACTTCGATCATGCGAACGAAGGTGATGCACACACCATCGTAATGAGGCACACGATGGGACCCAAATGGTCGATCTTCTACGAGGAGCTCATCAGGTCCCTCTTCAGCGAACTGGGCATCATGATAGAGCTTGAACGGCTCGACAACCAGGTCACGGGACGGTTTAGAACAACAAGAAGCGTTCATGAAACAACCCCAAGGGCCCCTATGTCTATTGCTAGAGCAATAATCTGAAATCCGGACTTCCAGTTCGCGTTAGTGTTCTAGAGGGGCTGGGCCCTCAGCTTTCGACGGTGGGCGACCGTCCAGAAGCTATGTTTCCTTGGTATGTACATACGTATTGAGCGAGCTGGCAATCAGACTGTTCAAAACGTTGAGTTATAGCCAGGCCTCTAGCAACTGGGCGTGTGCTTGTGATAGAGGATTGGTCTTGGGAATAGCAAGCAGGGTGTTCGCGAAAATCTTTGGCATCGCAGGTTTCCTCCTCGCCCTAATTGGAGGAGCATTGATAGGTTACTCAGCGCTGACCGTCGGAGGGCTCTCGGTCTCCTCCATGGTGTTTCGCGGGATAGAAGCTCTGCTGGGTTTCGGCGCAATTGTCGCAGGAATCATGATGTACACTGGCCCCATGCGATTTGGAGGAATGCTCGCAGTCTTGGGAGGAATCATACTACTCGTCTTGACAAGCTTTGCAACTCCAGCAATACTAGTCTTCGCAGGCGGAATCCTCGGAATAATCGGAGCAGCAGTGAAGCCAGCGTGGTGGAAGTTCTGGAAGCGCTAGCAGAACTCGTCTGGGCCTCCCCTCCATCCCTCCCGAATTAGTCTAGTCGTCGGTCGGCACGGATGGTCAGCCGAGCGTCAAAAGAGACAACCTTACCGACATCACTTACTTTCTCCAAGCTCCAGAGAGTCTCCAGGTATCCTGCCTACCCTGTTCTTGGTTAAATTCGTCCTAGTGAGCCTCTCGAACTTGTCCTCGACCTCCTTGTCGGTTATGGGATTCTTCGGGTGGCCCTTGTGATAGTCGACCTGTTTCGTGACAACTTTTCCGTACGACAGTTTCACGGTGATTCGGTTTGCCACAGCCTCTAGACCCTTAGCGCTCAATGTCTTGTCTTCGACGACCATGACTCTTGAGACGTCGAATTGTCGACTTGTTCTCAAGCATTGCCATAGCAACAATGTAGGATCCGGAAACTTGCTTGAAGAAGCCCATCTCATCATCAAAGATGGGGAAGGGCCTGTCATGCCCATTCGAGCTCGGTGACTCCGGCTTTTCTAAAGATCGAGCAACATTGTCTCTTAGTGATCAACACGGCAAGAATGAGCTGACACCAGTAGCTCGGCTAGACTTCGAATCCTACTTCGTACGAGGAGCAACCGAGAGGAGGACCCCCTCAAAGGAGTTCTTATTCGTCATAGAGAAGTTTGAAACACTCTTCGCTTAATTCGTGGCTAACGCCGTGGAAGGAGACACCGGAGATTGGATAGTCTTGGGGCTAGTTTCTCAATTCTCCCGGTGAGCTTGAGCAAATCCTCGGCCGGCGCGTCTTCTGGTATCCACGGGTTGCACTTCAAGTTGATCCTAATGTTCTCCCCGATCATAAGTTCCAGACAGAAGTAAAGAGATGGAATGGGGGAATAGACGAGATCATTCCCACACATGGGACAACGTATCACGAAAAACCCCAAAGACGTGCATGTAGCAAGAGCTATCTAAGTCCCACCATTGACGCGTCGTCCCCATCCAGACTCGAAAGTCGCCCTGCGTCTCCGCCTGTCAAGTCCCGTGTGAGATAGAATTCTTCCATGCTTCAATCATCCAGCTCGCGGTCAGTTTACAACGCCTATTCGAAGGAGGTTGGCTAGAGGGTTCCAAAATCACGTTTCGTTCAGATAGCAACTTCTCAGCTGGCTCGATGAGATCCTTCAACCGGGACTTGTTTCTTCTTGCGAACGCACCACTTGCAGTCGCATGTGCAGCGTTCATTATGAATTGCAATTGTTATCGTTGTTCCACTCACGCCTGTACCAACTTTCGTCCCAATACTCTTGTCATGCTCAAAAGGACACTTCAACATCCGGTTTTCCCTATCCCTGGCTAGATATTGAACCTACCACTCATGAAAGCTTCGAGGCAACTCCATGTTCGATCCCTATTGAGTTGTATGGAATGCTGGATTCCCCCAATTATCCAATCAACCTTGCCGATTTTTTACTCGGAGCTGCCGCTCACATTGTTCTAGTTGATTGTTGGCTTTCCTATCAGCTCGACTAGTCTCTTACCCTTTGTGAGCCTTGAGACCCGCAGAATTCCGGCCAGCTCTAGCTTCATAAGTTCCCGGTTTAGCTCCCTAAAGCTGGTCTCCCCAAAGTTCGAGTTGAGCTCCTTTTGCAAATCAGTGTCTGTGACGGAACCCTTCTTTTCCATAAATTCCACTATGGCTAGGGACATTGGCCTGGGACTCCATATCTTGTTCAATGACGGGGTCAGAAGGAGAGATTCTATCAGAGAAGTCTATGTCACTGCGAGCGCGGCTCTTTCCTTCTTGAACCTCTTGCGGAAGCCCCTGTACCAGTTCTCCATATCAGGAGTCACCGAGGGCTTTACGCGTTCCATGGCATCTCGAAAGTCCTCTAGTGTAACGCTCTTCGTTTCAATGTCCCTCCTCAGTGAGATGAGGCCAGCCTCCCTGCATACTGCCTCAATGTCTGCTCCCGAGTAGCCTGCGGTTTGACTGGTAATCTGGTCCAGGTCAACGTCTGGGGTCAAGGGCATGTTTCGCGTGTGGATCTTGAGGATCTGCAGACGGGTGGCGTGGTCTGGTGCTGGCACGTAGATGAGCCTGTCGAACCTGCCCGGTCGCAGGATGGCCGGGTCGATAATGTCCGGCCGATTGCTGGCCCCTATCACGACCACGTTGACAAGGGATTCGATGCCATCCATCTCTGTGAGCAACTGACTGATCACACGCTCCGATGCACCGCTGTCACCAAGGTCCGTTCCTCTTCTGGGGGCGACAGAGTCCAGTTCGTCGAAGAAGACGATGGACGGGGCGGCACTGCGACCTTTCTTGAAGACCTCGCGGATTCCCTTCTCTGATTCTCCAACCCATTTGCTGAAGAGCTCGGGGCCTTTGATGGAGATGAAGTTAGCCTCACTCTCGGTAGCGACAGCTCTGGCCAGCATGGTCTTACCGCATCCCGGCGGCCCGAAGAGTAGGATACCTTTCGGTGGTCTGATCCCAACTCTAGTGAAGGCTTCCGGCTTCTTTATCGGCCATTCGACGGCTTCCTGGAGCTCCTGCTTCACGTCCGTCAGTCCCCCGACGTCAGCCCAGTTGACGGAGGGTACTTCGATGTAGACTTCTCGCATGGCGGTGGGTGTTATCTCCCGGTAGGCGGTCTTGAAATCGTCCAAGTTCACTTGCATCTTTTCGAGCATTTCACCGGGGACTCTCTCCTCCTCCAGGTTAATGCTTGGAAGGTAGCGCCGCAGGGCCTTCATCGCAGCCTCTCTGCAGAGTGCCGATATGTCCGCGCCGGTGTATCCGTGGCAAATGTCCGACAGCCGGTGAAGATCCACATCCAAGGTCAATGGCATCGCTCGCGTGTGAACCTGCAGAATCTCATGCCTGCTCGTTTTGTCGGGGACTCCAATCTCTATTTCCCGGTCGAAGCGTCCCGGGCGTCGGAGCGCCGGGTCGATGGCGTTCGGCCTATTCGTAGCGCCTATCACGATGATGTTTCCCCTGGCGGCCATGCCGTCCATGAGGGAGAGCAGTTGAGCCACAACTCTACGTTCCACTTCTCCCGTCACTTCCTCTCTCTTTGGAGCGATGGAGTCCATCTCGTCGATGAATATGATACTGGGCGCGCTCTCCTGAGCTTTCTGAAAAATCTCTCTCAGCCGGGCCTCTGACTCTCCGTAGAACTTGGACATGATTTCAGGCCCTGAGATGACGTAGAAGTTGGCATCTGACTCACTGGCCACGGCCTTCGCCACAAGTGTTTTGCCACAGCCTGGGGGTCCGTACAGGAAGATTCCTTTGGGAGGCTCGATGCCGAGCCGTTGGAAAAGTTCTGGGTGGCGTAGTGGAAGCTCTACCATTTCTCTGATTCTCTGAATTTCGCCGTGTAGTCCACCAATGTCCTCGTAGGTGACGAGCGGTATGCTCTTCTTGTCCGGGCTAGGCTCGCTCATCACCTGGACAACGGTAGACTCTGTAATCTTGACGGGACCGTGAGGCCGGGCCCGGGTAGCTATGAGCGGCACAGAACTGCCGAATATGTTTAGGAGGGTCATGTCTCCTTCGACAAAGGGCATGTCCATGAATCGACGCTTGACAAAGCTCACGAACTCGTCGTCCACGCTCAAACGGACATCGGTGGGTGCAAAGACAATTGTCTGGGAGTCTTTTACTTCCGCCTTCTTGAGAGTGACGTACTCGTTCAGGGCTACCCCTGCGTTCTTTCGGAGAAGCCCATCCATCCGGGCGATCTGCTGACCCTGATCTTCGGTGTAAGCAGGCCAGGCAATGGCCACGGTGGTCCGTTTTCCGCGCACTTCTATAAAGTCGCCGGCCGTTATGGCGAGTTTCTGCATGGTCTCATCGTCAACGCGGACTTTATCATGCCCAACATCTCGCTGCTTAGCATCAGCTACCCTCGACTGAACCTCTTTGGCCATCATTGCTGGTTCATCTTCATGATCGCTACGGGAAGGTAGGGGCGAACAGAAGAAGGTGATTAGTGTCCTGTGTTACTCTAATCGTGTATTTCATCTTGCTGTTCCGGCCCAAAGGTCGTTGTCGTCATTATTAGCGGAATTCTCTCTGTGGTTAGCCGTAGCGCCGTAGGGATGGCAAGGGGAAACCCTAAGCGGTGACTATCGAACAGTCAGAAGAGAGACGACCTTACCGACCTCGTTTACCTTCTCCAGGCTCCAGATAGTGTCGAGTATTCTCCTCGATTGATTCTTGGTTAGGTATTTCCTAGTCAGCCTCTCGAACTTGTTCTCGACTTCCTTGTCGCTCATCGGATTCTTCGGGTGGCCCTTGTGATAGTCAACCTGTTTCGTGATGACCGTCCCAGATGCTAGTTTGACAGTAATCCTGTTTGCCGCCGCTTCTGGGTATTTCGCACTCAATTCCTTGTCTTCGATGACCGTGATCTTCTTGAGAAAGTCTAGGATCTTCGGGTCCCGATACTTCTTCTCGCTGTAGGTCGAATTGTCGATTCTGCCCTCAAGCATTGCCATGGCGACAATGTAGGGCAGACTATGATCAGCCGTCTCCTTGGTCATCGGGTTCCACTTCTCCGGGTCCCTGCCGAGGATCGTATAGCCAGCCTCATGCGAAGCAATCTCCACAGAGACAATACCCTCCGGATTCCCCGTCTCCTTTCTGGCTTCCAGCGCGGCCCAGATGGATGTCTGTGAATGGATCTCTGCAGGGAAGAATTTCAGATATGTTTCTGCTATTTTGAAAGACCCGTTCCTGCCGCCGAAGTCGTTGATACTGATCTGGAAGGGTCCGGATACTTGCTTGAAGAAGCCCATCTCACCCTCAAAGATGGGCGACGGACCCGTCATGCCCTCACGGGCAAGCCGCGCAGAGAAAACACCGTTTCGTGCAGCGTTAGCGAATGAGCATCCTTTCCACATGGACAACTCTCCCGCCCTGACCTGTCGCATCGCAATGTGAGAGTTCAGAGCGAGGTTTACCGCCTCAGTCATCTCATTAACACTCAGCTCCATCAGCTTGCTCGCAGCGAACGCGGTCGACGCGAGCCCATAGCAGACATGATCCCAGCCCCGATGTCGAATGTCCGCCGCGTCACAGAGTCTACACTGAATCTCGTAGGCTAGTACGATAGAGAGGAGTAGGTCCTTTCCAGTGGCGCCTTCGGCCTCTGCCACCGAGAAGCATGGCCCGACATTGTCGCTGGGGTGAGCTGGCTCTTTGGACAGATATGTGTCGTTGTAGTCGAAGTATCTGACCATTATCCCGTTGACGAAGGCCGCGAGATCAGGAGTAGTCTTCCTTCTCGTCCCGAAGAGTGTCGAGCCATGTTCGTTCCTCACGTTCTCTGCAACGGTTCGGGATATCTTCACGGGCTCAGAGTTGTAGGCGCCAATGCCACAGCCTAGGCTGTCGATGACTCTCTTCTTCGTCTCGTGAATAACATCTTCCGGGAGGTCACGATACTTGACAGATTGAACATAGTCTGCAAGCGCTTGGGCGAGTTTCAAGTCTGACCGTGGTCCCGGCTTCGGTTTGGTCTAATTGAATCTTTGACCGAATAGCCACGGGTCCGAGAGCTTTCTAGTCAAGAAAGCGGCAGCGGGCTATTGTCCACTCTTATCAGAAGACGATGAGCTATTCTTCTTTCCAGCTCATCAGGACTGATCCGAGTATGATGAAGAATCCTGCTAACCCCAATGCTATGATCGTGTTGGTTAGCGCCTGTGCTGGTTCGAGGTAGATCATCGCGTCCCTCAGACCGTTGTTGATGTAGGTGAGCGGGAGGTAGTTGGCGATCACCTTCAAGACAGTGGGCATCGTCTCTGTCGGCCAGAAAGTTCCAGCGAGGAACATCATCGGGAAAGTTATCGCGTTCGCAGCCGCCTCAGCCCCATCCGCGTCCTTTACAAAGTTAGCCAGCACCATTCCGATCCCTGGAAAGAGCAGCGCCGCTGCGACGACAAGTCCGATCGTGTAGATGTCGATTGTTGCTGTGACGCCGAAGACGAATCTTCCGAAGAGCAGTATGACCGTGATCGAGATGGCGGCTAGAAACATCTGGTAGCCGACCATTCCGAGGATCCACTCTATCTTGGAGAGGGGTGTCGTGGCGAGTTTCTTGATGATCTTCAGCTCGCGATATCTTCCGTTCGTGTTGACCGCGCCGAATACGCCGCTTGTGAGGAGTGTCATGCCTATGACTCCGGGGATGAAGAAGTCGATGTATCGAGTGTTGTGGGTCACTATCGGTACCTGTTGCACGCTAAGGCTCACGGTAGAATTGGAGAGGCTGGCCGCGTAGGATGAGGTCACAGCGGTGATTACTCCGGCAAGTGATGGGGAAGCTTGATCACTCTGGTCCATGTATAGCTGGATGTCCGCCGGTTTGCGATTGGTTAGGTTGTTCTGGAATCCGACGGGGATGACGAGGAGTCTCTGGCCACGGTTGTGGAGTTGAGCATCATCTCGCACGTAGGAGACAGGGTTACTCATCTCGGCCGGTACGGTCTGAATGTTGAAAGCGCCCGTATGGTTTAACGCTGCGACATACCCCTGTGACGAGGGAGTCGGAGCGTTAGCCGTCAGATCCTGGTTCTGAACGTACAGGTCGAACCTAGTGTTTCCTGTCCCGAAGATTGCGCCGAAGAGGACAATGAGCAGGATTGGAAACGCTAGGGTCCAGAAGATAGTGCTCTTGCTCCGGAACCATGTCTTCACATGCCCCTTGACGATCGTGTAGACTCGGCTCATGCTACTCTCCCTCCTCGGAGACCCTTCGTCCGGTTAGGTTGAGAAACACGTCATCAAGCGTAGGACGCCTGACCTCTATCTCCTTGTTCGCCAGGGGAGTCTGTCCGATCGCGATGAGAATGGTCGTCAACTCTCCATTGTTGAGTGGAATGTAGATGTCGTCCTCGTTCTTGAGTTGTGGTCTGGATATTCCGGGAGGAAGGAACTTGAGCCCGTCCTCGCCCGCTTCTCTAATCACGAGCGTCTTCTTGCCTCCGTGGGCATCGATCAACTCGTTCGGAGTTCCGGAAGCAATTATCTGTCCGTGATCGATGATAGAGACCGTGTCGGCTAGGTACTCGGCCTCGTCCATGTAGTGAGTTGTAAGGAACACAGTCTTTCCCTGTTTCTTCAATCGTTCTATGACGTACCATACGTCGCGCCGAGCTCGAGGATCCAAGCCGGTGGTAGGTTCGTCCAAGAAAACGAGGGCAGGATCGTTGACCAGCGCGACTGCGAGTCCAACGCGTTGCTTCAACCCGCCAGAGAGTGTCTTGAACTGTTCGTCCCGTTTATCTTTCAAGTCGACCAGTTCGATAAGCTGGTCTGAGTCTAGCTGATGATCGTACATCGCACCGAAATAGTCGATATTCTCTCGGACCGTGAGACGGTCTATCGCGTTGAAATCTTGAGGAAGAACTCCTATCCGTTTCCGGATCTCAGACTGATCAGAACGCTTGCTAACATCATAGTCTAGGACTTTGGCTTGTCCCCCTGTTGGCGCTCGGAGGCATTCAAGAATCTCGACGGTAGTAGTTTTTCCGGCGCCATTGGGACCCAAGAAGGCGAAAACTTCTCCCTTCGAGAGCCCGAAGGATATGCCGTTGACCGCAACGGTGTCGCCGTACTTCTTTGAGAGGTTGTTCACCTGAACGACCTCGTCTCGGCCTGAGAGGGCCCCGCTAGGGAGCGTCAGCAGTTCGACGCTCCTACCGGATAGCTAGTCTCAGGTTCAAAGGTGCGGCTATCGAACGGATTACTTCCAAGTCCTTCCGCGTCTGACACTTCACTCTGTTTCCCTCCAAGAAAACCATAACCTCGTCTCCGCCTATTAACCGCCGTGCACGTCGCGTGGTCACTTCTGGTGATTACCAGACCAGTTGAACGATCGACCCCGTCCATTTTTTTCTTGAGTCCGCATAAAACTGACTGACTGGTCATTATTTAAGCGCGTTGGTCATTTTAAATATAACGCTACAACAACTTCTGCGTGAAGTCGATGCCGAAGGTGGTTCCCGAGTACAAGCAGGAAGCCAGAAGCAGGATCCTAGACGCTGCAAACAGGGTCTTTGCCGAAAAAGGCTACCATGAGGCGACGATGGACGATGTTGCGAAACAGCTGGGCGTTAGCAAGGGAGCACTATACCTCTATTTCTCCAGCAAAGAGCGCCTATTCGAGGCGATGTCCCGGACAGCTCCCCGCGCCTTCAAAGAGATTCTCTACTCGACATTCAATACCCAAGCGAACCCAATCGAGAGCGCGACCCGGTTCTTCGACGCGATGATGAAGAGGTTCGGATCGAACCCGAGGCTTAGCCTTGAGATATTATCGGAAGCCTCCCGAAACCCGGCGTTAAGACGGGTCCTTCGACAGAACCAGGAAGAATACGCTAACGGACTGGCAAGCTTTCTCGAAGGATTGCGCAAGATGAGACTGATAGACGATAACTTGGAACTCCTTCCATTAGCCTATTCGCTCATTGCGCTATGGAATGGGCTCGAAACCTTGGTTGTCTCAGGATTGCCAGTGGAGGAGGCAAAGGGAGCGTGGCTTGAGGGTTTCAAGGCTATTTTCCTCCAGCAACATAGACTCCAACAAAGTGTAATGGCTCCAGGCGGACCGATAAGAAGATCAGTTAGGAAAAAGGTCAAGTCCTAGCGCCGTAGGCGGCGGCCTGAAGGAAGAACCAGTGTCGGTGAATATAGGAAGAATCTTAGGGATTCCGATCCGGATCCACTGGACACTGTGGCTGGTCTTTCTACTCATTGCCTGGTCCCTGGCTGTCGGATATCTGCCGGCAACATATCCCCGGCTTTCGGCCACCCTGGACTGGATTGTCGGCGCAGTCTCGGCCCTGTTATTATTCGTCTCCGTCCTCGTTCACGAACTATCTCACTCTTACATCGCCAAGAAGAACGGACTGCCAATCGCTAGAATCACTCTCTTCTTCTTCGGCGGCGTCTCCGAGATGACTGAAGAGCCCCGGGACGCGGCGTTAGAGGTGCGAATGGCGGCCGCGGGACCCTTAACGAGTTTCGCTATCGCTGGGTTGCTAGGCGCCATCTGGTACGTCGGAAGATTGACTGGCTTCCCTGATGCTGTTATCGCTGTTCTCGGCTACAATGCTCTGATCAACGCTGCTCTGGGCGCGTTCAATCTAATCCCAGCCTTCCCACTCGACGGGGGTCGAGTCTTGCGAGGGACCCTCTGGCAGAGTTCAAAGAACCTCTTGAAGGCAACGCGAAACGCTACTCGAGTGAGCGAGATCCTCTCCCTGATCATGATCGCAGCGGGACTGCTGCTCGTAGTAACGACGGCGGACTTTGTCAATGGCATATGGATAATCTTTCTCGGCTGGTTCATCCGTTCCGGCGCGGAGACAAGTCTCAGACAGACCCAGATGACTGAAGCACTCCACGGCGTCAGCGTCGGCAACATCATGACCAGGAACCTTCTCACAGTCACCCCCGACCTCACCGTTCAGCAACTCGTTAACGACTACTTCCTCGTCCATCCTCACGGCGGCTACCCGGTAGTCCAGAACGACAAGCTACAAGGAGTTGTCACGATGGGCTCGGTTAGATCCATTCCGAGGGAGAAACGGGAGTTTGAAACCGTCGCCCAGGCCATGGTCCCCTACGAGCGGATAGTAACAATCAACTCCACGGCCTCCGCGGCTGAGGCGATGCAGAAGATGGCGAAGAATCAGATCGGAAGGCTGGTCGTAACTGAGGGTGACAGGATCCTCGGAATTGTTACGCGTGGGGACCTGATGAAGACGATCAGAACTAGACAGGATCTCGGGGTCTCGGACACCACTTTCCGATAGCTGGCAAGGTCAGAGTTCGGCCTCGACAAGCGTTTTCAGAAGAGACCTGTGGCAGGTGTTTGGATCTTTACATGAGCAGAGGAGTGTGATGGGACCCGCTCTAGCGTAGTCTGCTATTTCCTTCACGAGCTTCCGCTGAAGCTCTCCCTTCATGTCGATGTTGTATCGTTTCTCGTACTGAGCCCTAGTAACATTGCCAGCTTTCCAATCCTTGATGAGTTCCCTGTTTGTTCCTACATCCTTCAGCCATAGGTCGATGGACTCCTTGCGAACTCCGCGTGGCCAGAGTCTCATCGCCAGAATCCTTTTCCCATCACTGGTCGATCGTTTGTCGTAGACCGTCTTCTCTATCTGAATATTCTACAAGGCAAACCCTGACCCGCGATCTCGCTAAAGTATTCCTTTCGATGCGATGGTTGTTAGCCTAGAACCGGGCATGGGATCAAGCCGGGATCTGTCACGCGAGCATCGAGCGATTTGAAAAATATTCTATATTTCCGGGTGCTGCAGGCTTTAGCATGGAGCTGTTATGATGGATGGCTGGTGTATTGTTGATGATTAAAGAGTATTAGCATCGCAGTGGACAGGTTTTTTATTCCAAGGCGATTCTAGGGCGTTTTACAGGGGACGACGAGGCCGCCCTGCTTATCGGGGGTCTGCGAGAGAGAAGAAACCGTGAGAAACAAGTACGTAGTAGTCTTCGTGGTTTGTCTAATCGGCGTCATTGCTCTCGCCTGGTACCAGAGTCTTCCGCGACCCCACGGTCCCACGACGTATTGGGCCGAATACGTCTTGACCAAGAACGGCAACCATACTCAGATTCAATCCACATACAGCAATGGAGTTGTAACTACCGAACAGATAATGTGGCTGAATTTCGACGACAGGACCGCGGTCTACAACTATTTCAGATGCACCCCCTCGATGCCTGGTTGCACGGTCGATGGCTGCCCTTTCACGGTCCTAAACGATACTAGCTCGGAATATCGTGTGAAGGTCGTCTGCGAACCCGGCTCCTGAGCATTCAGCGAGGATTCTGCTTGGACTTGGTTTGGCGGGTTTGGAGACCAGATCACCTCACGCCAAAACCATCAGCAGCGACCTAGTGCCTGTATCGACGGGGATCGTTGTCGAAGCTTGTCTTACACGAGGCTGAACAGAAGTAGAAGCTCTTTCCCTCATAATTTGAAATGAACTTCGTCTTCTTCTCGTCCACCATCATCCCGCAAACTGGGTCTTTCTGCAATCTTTCACCTGCTAGATTCTCAAGTTGAGTCTTCGGAGCAAGAGAGAGTTGGACACGACTGTCACGGAACTTATCGCCATTGCGGCACCCGCCAGCAGAGGAAGCACCTGATAGATTCCTGGTCCGAGGAACGGAACCAGAACACCTGCCGCGACAGGGATTAGGGCAACGTTGTAGAGGAAGGCCCAGAGAAGATTTTGCTTTATCTTGCTGACAGTTGCCCTGCTCAGATCTATAGCTTTGGGTACATCCGTCATGTCATCCTTGATGAGGACTATTCCGCCAGTCTCTTTGGCGACATCTGTCCCGCTACCGATCGCTATTCCGACATCTGCAGCGGCCAATGCTGGTGCGTCGTTTATTCCGTCTCCGACCATTGCGACTTTTTTACCGCTCGTCTGAAGCTTCCTCACGATATCCTCTTTCTGATCCGGACGGACGTTGGCGATTACCGTGTCAATGCCAAGAGTTTGCGCTATCGCTTTTGCAGTTCTTTCATTATCGCCTGTGAGCATTACCACTTCCAACCCCATCTTCTTCAACGCCTTTACGCTTCTTGCCGAGGACTCCTTCACGGTATCCGCGAGGCCGATAATTGCGGATGGTTGCCTTTCGACGGCGAGGAAGGTCACCGTCTTTCCTTGATTCTGTAGCTCTCCCACTCTTTCGGAATACTCCTCGACTGGGACTGAAAACTTGCTCATGAGCTCCAGGTTCCCCAGAAGAACCTCTCGTCCTTCAACGGTCGCCTTTACCCCAAGACCTGGAAGAGCTTCGAAGCCTGAGGGATCGGCGAGTCGGACACTCTTGGCCTGAGCGGCGTTCACGACCGCCTCTGCTAGAGGGTGTTCACTCCCCTTCTCTACAGCTCCGGCATAACCGAGTATCTGAATCTCGGAGAGCTTCCCTATCGGGACAATATCAGTTACGGACGGCTGACCTTTGGTGAGGGTCCCGGTCTTGTCAAAGATTACCGTGTTTATCCTGCGAGCCTCTTCTAGCTGGTCCCCTCCCTTGATCAAGATCCCGTTCTCAGCACCCTTGCCTGTTCCCACGAGTAGGGCTGCTGGAGTAGCAATTCCCAACGCGCATGGGCAGGCGATGATTACTACGGAGACGAAGGCCAGGAGAGAGAAGGCGAGTCCTATCCCTGCGACGAAATACCAGAACATGGCTGAGGCGGTCGCTATCAGCACGACAGATGGGACGAAGTATGCTGAAACTTTGTCGGCCAACCTTTGCAACGGCGCTTTTCCGATTTGAGCCTCTTCAACAAGTTTGGCGATCTGAGACAGCACAGTGTCTTGACCTACCTTTGTTGCCTGAATCTTCAACAGGCCCGTCTTGTTGACCGCGGCACCTATCACTTCGTCGCCGGTACGCCTGTCGCGGGGCAGGCTCTCGCCCGTAATCATTGATTCATCAATTGCAGAGCTTCCCTCGATCACTCTTCCATCAACCGGGATCTTCTCTCCGGGACGGACCATCAAGATATCCCCGACTCCAACTTGTTCAACTGGTATGCTGATTTCGCTACCATTTCGGATCACATTCGCCATTGCCGGTTGGAGGCTCAATAGTCTATGAACTGCCGCCGACGCCCTACCCTTCGTGATGTATTCGAGAAGGTTCCCTGTCTGTATCAGAGTGATTATGATGGCAGAGGTTTCGAAGTAAGTCCCGCTGCTGGGGAAGAAGGTGGGCACGAATGTGGCGATTGTGCTGTAGATCCATGCGGCGGAAGTTCCTAGACCTATGAGGAGGTCCATGTTGCCAATCCTCGACCTAAGTGCGTCGTAGCTTCCTCTGTAGAATCGGAAGCCGACGATGAACTGTACAGGCAGCGAGAGGATGAACATCATAATATTGTTGATGCGTGAATCTGGAATTATCGGAAGGTAGGTCAGGGCCGCGATCGGTATCGTTAGTACCGCGGCAAGAGCGACTAGGCGCTTTAGACGAGCTAGAGCCTTCTCAGGAGCCTGGAACTGTGCAAGACAGGTCTCGCTACAGAAGTAGTACGTGGTTCCATAACGTGTCGTCTGGAGATCATGTTTCCCCTCCTCAACGTACATGCCACAGATCGGATCCTTTGCCATGGCGCCTGTCTGCTCACTGAGAATATGAGGGTCGGATGACTTAATCTCGCGCTTTTACGTGTGTGAATGGGGCTAGATTCGGACGTTTTTCCTGGTCTATGAATTCCCTTTTGCCATGAAACTTGGGATTATTGCTTCTAAGATCTCACTTCACAACTGGGTTTCTGCTTATCGAGAGAGTCTGCGATAACCAAGTTCAACCAATCAGCAGAACCTTCTTCCTAAAAGCTTGGTCGATGGCAGTTCCCGCCGTGGTGCTGCTCATTTGATGAGCTCCCTCAAAGCCACGATTCATCTGGCTAAGAAATGCTGCCGATTGCTATAGGAAGAATTCTGTCATAGCTGAAGCGTTGCAATCATTGTTTTTGACAAGGCAGGGGAAGCCCCAGTTCTTTTCAAGAGTTGCTAGGTAGGAATAGTGCGAATAACTTCCAACTCCAGTATAATTCTGTTTGACTACGGGTCCGCTCCAAGAAGCATAAATGAAGTCATGGGGGAAGACATTGCTGCGGGGGCCTTCGTCGTAGACTATGAACAACGCGGCGCGCTGCGTAAGGAATAGTTTACTGTTGAGTATCTTCGGGACGAGATTGTTCAGGTAGGCATCGCCTACAATAACGTCACTACCGTGTCCGTTATCATTATTGTTCGGCGTGAGCCAGATGTAGTGAGACGGATTCGTTGAGTTGAGTTCTACAAGAAATTCATGATCATCAGCTGGGCCATCCGGGGAAGTGGGAGGCGTGGTTGTTAGGAAGTGGGTACACCGTTGGGTTTCATTGTTATCTTTGAATTCTAGGAACCCGAAGTGGTTCGCCTTGCTAGGCGGCATGAACCTACAGGTTCCAGAGCCAGTCGCACCTTCAGCATAAGCGCTCCATGTCACACCGCGGTCTTGGAGCCTATCGATGAGATTTGGTTGATCTATCTCATAGCAACAGTTCCCATCGTCTGTAATCCCAAAATTACTACCGCCGACCAACGCAATGTAATTTGGCTCGCTCGGGTGGAAGAGCGCAGTATACCCGCCGGGCAAACAAGAGCTATTACTAGAACAGTTGCCCGCGATAGCGTAAGATTGGGCGAGCGAGGTCTCGTAGGTTCCGCTGCCCCCACAGGTGGTCATAACTTGGCAGTAGCCTTTGTTTTCCATCAGGATCGTTACGATGTAGTCGAAAGGATGGCACAATGTTCCTATGCAGCCGGTGGCAGGGAGACTCGTCTGAACAATAGTGGAGGCTGCTACTGAGACGACTATCAGGAGTCCCAGTAATAGGGAAAGAAGGGTTCTCCATATTCTGAAGGAGGTCACCCTGACGATGTTGAGTAGCCTGTAAAGGTCACAGTGAAAGCAAAGGAGCCAGAAGTGGCGCTACCATCATTAGTGAGTGTAAGGCTAATGGGATTGGTAGCTCCAGGAGCTAGCTGCTGGGGAGTTAGAGAGAATGACCCAGTGACTCCTGGAGGGAGCCCGGTGAAGGACACGCTCTGAGGATTGGACTCCAAGTAGAACGCCTGGTTGCCGGTGTTTCTTACGCATACTGTGAGGCTGACCGTAGAGCCTGCAGCGGCCCCAAGTGGGGAAAAAGGTATGCTGCTGAGCGGTGCAGCGCAGGCGGAGTCTAGAACCGAGAGTCCGGGAGACGAGTTTATGGAGCCTGTTCCGATGATGTTCTGCTGGATCACTACGATACTATAGGCCACGTAGGACCCTGCTCCTATGGCCACCACCGCTAGAAGTATTGCTATGAGGCGTCTCGAGACAGAAAACATAGCAGACCGTGGCTGCCTCTAAGCCTACCTATAATACAACACTTTGAACACTCTCCACTTCACATGTTTGTCGAGTTGCCGCTTGGATCCCTCTGCGAGCCCTTGAGCGCCGATGGAACGCTTTCTCGGCGGATTCTAAGCGTAGCCCGGTGGTCGTTGTAACATCGATCCCACGCTGCCCTTGCGGTTAGAGGCTCCGATGACCGCCGTCGACTTTGGAGCGAACAAGGCGTCAAGATCTCCGGGCTGTAGCATGTCAAGACAACCTGAATGATTGTTTCAATAAGCTAGATTCTGCCATGATCCAGACTCATAAGAACACAGATAGATCTGCAGGATGTGGTCCAAGACGAACTTGATCACCATAGCCAAGATGACCGATAACACGGGGCAACGAGAAAACTCTTCGAGCCTGCTTCGCCTACATTAACGAACTGGATGTGCGGTAGACAGTTCACAGCCATGTGCGATGCCCATTCGAGAGATTGTAATCGCTCGTGTCGAAAGATAGATCACGCGTATAGTTACTCCAAAGGAGTCAGCTGTACCTTTGAGCCTGTTTTCCGTCTCAAAAGGCTAGATAGTGTGTTCGAATGTACTCGTGATAATATTATAGTTGAAAGGCCGATGTATTACCCCAGTGGGGGCATTACGCATGAGATATTGTGAGCAGTGTAGCGTCCCGAACCATGTGGCTGGGATCTGTCCCAAATGCGAGAAGGGACTCTGCATCAGCCATTACACCGAGCACATGAACCGCTGTGCAGGTCAGCGCGAATCCGGAGAACATGGCTACTCTAGGCCCGTTCCCGACGTGTTCCGCGGCTGAAACTGCGCATGTTCGCCTTTAGCAGAGCTCGCAACTCAACATAAGCCAGGCCTGTATCTGCGTCATACGCACGTCTTGACGATATTCAAGGAGGAGCCTCGACTAAGGAAGAAAGGATTACCTTTCAGCTCGAGTGCTGGAAACGCTATGCGTATCCGGTCGTTCTAGAGGATGTTTCATCTCCTCGGTGCGTATCCATGCGGACGAATCTGATTTCGGGATTTCAATTGTCCGTCAGCTACTGGTTCGACCAAGTCCTGCAAGGAATGGGGCCGATCCGAGACTGGGTCTATGATTTCCTAGAAAAGAAAGGCATCAGCCGAGAAGACATCCCAACCAGATTCGAGGATGTTGTGAAGATTCTGCTGGAGAGGTTGGGGACAAGTGCGCGCGTCATAGCCTACAGGACAATGGTTGAACTGTACAAGGAGTTCTCCCTAAGCGCAGACTTCGACTATGACGACTCTTTGCCGGAGAAGTTTGTCTTCCTGAAAGAAAGAGTATTAGCGGATCGATTGCATCCGACGAGGACTCCTAGTCTGAAACTCGCCTTTTGAGACGATCCTCTCTTTTGGGAGTGTGAGGAGTCTTGTGGCGCAGGATGAGCTTCGAGCGTGTATTACTTTCAGGCAAGTCTATCCTGACAGGGTCTCCTCGCGCTCCGTCATGGCCGAGGTTTCCACGGCCTTGTCCCAATCCTTCGCCTTCTTCACAAGTTCGAGTAGGTGCTCATAATCCTCGGCATCGAGAGGATTGCCTGCTTCGACGTGCGCCTTAATTTTCGCAAAGACTGGGGCAGACTCTCCGAAAGGTACCTGAGACTTTTCAATCATGGCGATGAGGCTACGCGCCTCTGCAATCGAGACCGTAACTGGCCTGCCAACGCTTTGCGATTTATTTGACTTGTTCGCCTTTCTCGCCACTCTCTGTCGCCCCCGGGCGATTGCCTCAGTTGGTCTGGTCCCTAACTTCGTTAGTACATAAAGAAATCTTCTCGTGGAACACAGGTATTGTATTCGGATCAAGAGCTGCTATATTTCTCGATGTTCCTTCTCCATAGGCGAAGGCGCTGATAGCGGCATGAGCAACGGAGACTCTTCGATACTTATCAGACCGTACGCTTTGAAACACAAACTGTCGCTAGATCCTGACCACGATGCTTCTGGCCGCCATGTCGCCTATTCTCTGCTTCTTCTGATTCGTCGCAATAAGCAGGAATCCTATCAGGTAGAATAACGGTAGCCAGTCGATGATTCGTAGAATGTTCCGGACTAGGGACATGCCGAAGTCCAAGTGTTGCAACGTTGTCTCGTCGACGACTCGAATCTTCATGACCTGCTTGCCGAGGGTTTGTCCCGTAGTTGATTCGAAGTATGTGAAATAGAGTAGCCAGAAAAGCCATGTAATCAGAGTCATAGGTCCGAAGAAGAACGATGGAAAGGATCCGAAGGCTCCGAAGAATCCTATGAAGAGGGAGAGAGGGATCAAGATGGCAAGTGAGATCACAAATATCAGGATCGTGTCGAGGATGACCGCTACTATCCTATCCCCCTCTGAGGCCAGGTTTGGCCTCATGCCAGTCTGGGTGGCTTGAGACTGAATCGCCACTGACCCTGCAGTCGCGCCTGTAGTTTGTTTCCCACATGACGGACAGAAGCCGGCTTCCACAGAAAGCTCTTTGCCGCAGAAGGAGCAGAAGACCATTCTACTCTGCCCTCGTTCTACGGGATGCTTAAGAATGCTCTGGAAACCGGTATTCTCGCTTGTCCCCTAGCGCGACCCGTAAGCCTTTATCCAAGTAGCTCTAGGCTCGCGGGTGGTTGGTAATGGAAAAGGTCGAGAAGTGGTCGGAAAGCGTTCTGTGGAGAATAATCGGGACGATCATAGCCTTCGCCGGATTCCTGGTCGGGTCCCTGATCTATGTCGGGTTCTATGCAAAGAACTTCAATGCGTTCCAAGACTTTGTGGTTGTCGCTGTTGCTCTCATCATCGCGCTTTCGGCTATAGCAATAATGTGGGTCACCTTTGCTGGACGCAGAGGATTGATGCGCGGCAAGTGGGGACCCTGAGCCTATAAAGACAGACTCTGCCGAAAAAATCGAACCGAATAGTCTCCAAAATCCATCGTGCCCGGCTACTCGTTCGTGTAGGGAGCACTTGGTGATCTACTAGGCGGTCCATCCGCAGTCAACAAAGATATCTGCCTCGTCACACAGTCGGAGGCAGGGAATGATAGGGACGATTGCCCCTTTTAGTTTCGTCTCTGGTTTAGGACATGGGGCAGTTGTTCTAGCGCATCACTTGCTAAGGTGCTCTCTCCAAGTCTAGCGGAGGCCATTTTTCCGGCCCTACCAACCAGGTAGGCGGCTGCCTTGGCAGCGTCAAACGGACTCTTACCCCTCGCCAGGAGCGCTCCGGCGACGCCTGCGAGGAGATCGCCGTAGCCGCCCTTGGTCAAGTAGGGAGATCCTTCATGGTCCACGTAGACTCTGGCTCCATCCGTGATGTAGTCCTCAGCTCCCTTCACGATGATTGTCGCTTGATAGTGCTTCGCCAGTTGCCTGACCGCGATGGTTCTCTCTTGCTCCGAGGATGACCAAGGCCTCTTCGAAAGTACTTGGAACTCTCCTACATTCGGTGTGAGCAAGATCCTTTTTCCTTGGCAAACGTCCGGTTTGAAAGCTATGGCGTGCAGCGCCTCGGCATCCGCCACGATGGGACGATTGGATTCTTGTAGGATTGCAACAAGAGCCTTGTGGGCTGCTATGGTGCGGACTACACCGCATCCCAAGATCAACGCATCTGCACCCGAGAGGAGTTGCCCAACGACTCGGGGTTCGGGGAATGCTGCCGCGCAGGGCACTGTGATGAGGTCGGGTGAATAGCCGGCTACGATGTCAGCGGCTCGCCGAGGTGCGATGATTATTGCGAGATCGGCTCCTGCTCTGAGGGCCGCGAGCGCGTTGAAGGCTAGACAGCCAGCGTACCTGTCGCTCCCTCCTGCGATAACGACACGCCCATAGTCGCCCTTGCGGGCATCCTTGCGCCTGGATGGATATATTCGAGATAGATCTATTTGTTGTCCGGGTCTCTTTTTGTTCAGAGATTATTCAGCGAACCTTGCCGACTCCATTTCCATCCTAGATGGGTGTCTATGATGGGACGGCTTGTCTCGCGGCTTCGTAATGAGCCGTTTAATCTTCTCGCCTATTTTTTCGAAGACTTGCTCGACGGACCAGCCTTCTTCTGTGAAATCGAACTGCTCCTTGGGTAGCTTGATGAGGACCTGGACCTCGTAGCGTTTTCGATCTTTCTCTAGTGTGGAGATCTTCACAATGGCCCGTGCTTCAAGAATGTCAGGGTGAATTCTGCCGAGACTCTGCACTGCTCGCTGGAACTTTAGCTCTGCCTTTCTTGACTCCACATCATCTCTCGGGAGACCGACGACCTCTATCGGTATTTCGCCGAATTCCTGTTCAGCCATCTTTCTTCAACCTATACTATCGGACGACCAGTACTGGACAGTTGGCGTGGGAGATTACTCCGCTAGAGACACTCCCGATGAGCATCTTCTTGAAACCGCCTAGACCTCGTGTCCCGACAATGATAAGATCAGCGTGTTCCTTGGCAGCGTGGTTGATTATGGTCTCGACCACGGATGATACTCCTTCCGGGAGTTCTGTCTTCACGTTTGTGCCGACTTTCTTTGCCTCGGAGACAGTGTCGCCAACGATGCCCAACGCTACTCTTCGAGCGTAAGCATAGTATGTGTCTATCTCCTTCTGAGAGGGAGGGGGCGGGGCCATGCCAACCGGCACAGGAAAATTCGACTGGTAGTAGGATGTGGGAGGACTGATCGCGTGCAAGACGATGAGTTCCGCTTTTAGCTTCTCCGCCAATCCCAAGGCGACATGGGCTGCTCTCTCCGAGCTTTCGGACCCGTCTACGGCGACGAGGATGTTCTTGAACAACGGAGTCGAATCCGAAGCTGCATGTTCACTTGTTCGTTTCATGGTCTTGGTCTCCATCCGAACTCTCCATCCGGCACGTTAAGCCTGTCTCTAATGCTCTTTGCTCGTATTCTCGACCCTTCAAGCCATTGTCAAATCTCGGTGTGTAGAGGGACCTTCGGAAGCGGAGCCAATCGCACTTGCTATAGTGCAACCATTCACTGAATGAGGCAAACCATTTGCTTAAATTACGTATGTCATGAATTGTCGACTGGGGCCAATATGCTAGACTTCGCCGAGCTCTTACTGTTCGGAGCGATCGCAGGGTTAACCATCTTCCTGGGTCTGCCTATGGCCCTGCTCCAGAGCGTCAGCCCCCGGAAGAAGGGGTTTCTGAACGCACTTTCGATGGGAATCCTCGTCTTCCTGATATCCGATGTGCTAGCCAATGCGTGGGCGCCGACAAAGCTTGCTGTGACAAGCGCGTATACGGGTACAGGGTCTCCTTCCGATGCTGCGCTGGACCTTCTCGCACTCTTCGGGGGTCTTGGCCTTGGACTGCTTGGACTTGCATCCTATGAACAGAGATACATCAGAAGGATCACGTTGGCTCTGAAATCATTTAGGCCTAGATTGGAGGGAATGACGGATGATCTGAACGGCCCCGCCACCCGAGCCCGAGAAACGGCGCAAGAACAGCGTTCGACCACTCTCTTCGGCAGCCCTTACCATCTTGCCACGATGATCGCGATGAGCATAGGGTTGCACAACCTCAGTGAGGGTCTGGCCATTGGCCAATCATATGCTTCAGGTTCGATCGCTCTCGCCGTGGTTTTGATCGTTGGATTCGGGGCCCATAATGCAACCGAAGGGTTCGGAATCGCGGGCCCACTAACGGGGATTCTTGAGAAACCTAGAGTCTCATTTCTCGCGAAGCTCGGGTTGATCGGGGGCGGGCCTACGTTTCTGGGTACGATCATAGGAAGCCTCTGGGTATCAGAATTGACCTATGTGCTGTTCCTCTCGCTTGCTGCAGGTGCTCTGGTCTATGTCACGCTTTTGATGTACAACGCTGCGCGACGCCAGTCTAGCAATGATCTGATCATGGTGGGAATCTTCATCGGGCTCTTGGCGGGTTTTCTCACCGATCTGATTGTCTCCCTAGGAGGAGCATAGGACAGCGTTCTCCTAGAAACTGTAGATTGCCGTTTGATCATTACAAGAAACGGTGGAAGTTTAGAACCTGTCTAGGGCCGGGTTTCTCGCGGGCCCCCAGGGGGGAGGGGGGTCGTGGGCGTGACTGTTCCGATTCTGGCTTTTCTTGGTGTTTTGGGGCTGTTTTGAAGCCTAAAACCGTCTTTGAGAGATGCCGGGAACGTGCAGGTACCGCAAGGAAAACGAGCATGAAGATATGCTAGTGGAGTAGCATCTGGGCGGGTGTAGGGTTGAGTCCTCCTCGGCGGGTCGTCAAACGTGATGGTAGGACTGTCGACTTCGACACCGATAAGATTCGTCATGCGGTAAGAAAGGCGATGGTTGCGACCCAGAGCCTCAACGAAAAGATGCTGGAAGAGGCTGTTCAGCGAATCCTCTCTTTTCTATCAGAAAAGTTTGGGAAGGACAATCCACCGAGTGTGGAGGAAATCCAGAATGTTGTTGAACAGACGCTTGTGCAGCTCAACCTGTATCCTGCGGCAAAGGCCTACGTTGTCTACAGGAGAGAGAGGGAGAGGCTGAGGGATGAGAAGAAACAGGTTCTCGAGAAGGACTATGTCGACGAGGTTGACAAGTCATTCTCCCTCAACGCCCTCCGACTATTGGCCTCCCGCTATCTATTGAAGGATGACCGTGGAAGAATAGTCGAGAATCCGAAACAACTCTTCCAGCGCGTCGCATCTCTAATTGTAATCTCCGATATTCTTTACGACCCACGGGTCTTCGACAAGAAAGGATCCCAGTCCAAACATCCGGTTGAGAAATTCGACCCTGCTCCACTCGAGGGCAAGCTTGGCCTAGGAAAGAATCCGAGTGAAGGCTTCGAGGTCACCTGGAACAGGCATCACCTAGGAAGGTTGCATCATCTCTGGATGGAGCTGAATGATACCTGCAAGATGCGTCTCTCCTGGAACGAGCTTGTCCAGCAGCTTGGACGGGGAGACTTTGAAGACCACCTAACTGAGTACCGAGAATACTATTCCCTGATGGTAGAGAAGAAGTTCCTGCCGAACAGCCCGACCCTGTTCAACGCTGGTGCTCAGCTGGGCCAGCTAAGCGCCTGCTTCGTACTCCCAATCGCCGACAGCATGGAGTCGATAATGAAGTCTGCAGAACAAGCGGCCCTCATATTCAAATCGGGAGGCGGGATAGGAATCAACTATTCCCCCCTTAGGCCTGAAGGAGACCGGGTCGCCTCCACGTCAGGAATCGCCTCGGGACCAGTCTCATTCATGCGCATCATAGACACGGTAACGGATGTGGTGAGGCAGGGAGGGAAGAGACGGGGTGCGAACATGGGAATCCTCGAAGCGTCCCATCCTGATGTGGAGAAGTTCATCAGGTCAAAGCGCGAGACGAGACAGTTTGAGAACTTCAACATCTCAGTGCTGATCCCTCGCGAGTTCTGGGACCACTACGAAACGGGTAGGCCGTGGCTGCTGACCAACCGGCGAGACGGGTCCGTCTGGAAGGAAGTGGACCCCAAGCAACTACTGCATGATATCGCCCGGATGGCCTGGGAGACAGCCGATCCGGGAGCCCTCTTCCTCGACAACATCAACGCCGACAACCCGTTGAGGAATTACTGGGGAGACATCAGATGTGTTAATCCCTGCGGCGAGGAGCCCATGTATCCATACGAGTCTTGCAACCTCGGTTCCCTCAACATCTACGCATTCGTAAGACGAGAGGACGGCAAGGCTATGATTGACTGGGACGAGCTGGAGAAAGCAATCGGCGTGGCAACGCGTTTCCTAGACAACGTGATCGACCTCAACAATTTCCCAATCGAGGAGATCGAGAAACTCTCAAAGTCAACGCGCAGAATTGGACTTGGCCTAATGGGTCTGGCCGACCTACTATACGCGCTAGGGATACCATACAACAGCGAGGAAGGCTTTGCGATGATGAGCAGAATCGTAGAATTCCTCGCATACCACTCCATCAAAACATCAGTGCAACTATCAAAGGCGCGAGGCGAATTCCCCCTCCTCAACAACTCCTCTTACGCGGAAGGTAAACTCCCGTTGGAGGGCTTCCGGCATAAGGAATGGTGGACCCTCGACTGGAACGGCCTAGCTGATGAGGTGAAGAAGAACGGGACAAGAAACTGCCATAATGTGACGATAGCTCCCACGGGAAGCATCTCGATGATAGCCGACACGTCGTCCGGCCTAGAGCCACAGTTCGCAATCGTCTTCGAGAAGCATGTTACCGTGGGCAGCTTCTACTATGTCGACCCGGAGTTTGAACGACAGTTCGGCACCGACACCTCCTACGAAAAGACAGTCTTGAAGAGAATATCCGACAACGGAGGTTCGCTCCAAGGACTGGAAGCCGCTCCCGAGCGGTTCAAGCGGGTCTTTCTCGTAGCATACGATATTCCCTGGTGGGACCACATACGGGCACAGTATGAGATGCAGAAATGGATCAGCACCGCCGTGAGCAAGACTATCAACATGCCTTCATGGAGTTTAGTGGAAGACGTGGAAAACGCCTACATCTTCGCATACAAGATAGGCCTGAGAGGAGTAACGATCTATCGAGACACGTCGAAGGGCGAACAGGTACTCAAGACACCGACACAGCGCCTGAACAGGTATCTGGCCTCAACACCCAACCGCACTCTCGATATGATGAGCAAACTCGGTATCAAGGTGTCAAAAGAAATGACTCGCGACTCAGGAGCAGGAATCGAAAAACCAGGACAGATTGCCCCTAGTCCCGAGAGGGTAGGCCTTGAGTTCACAAAGTGTCCGGTCTGCGGTAGCCCACACCTAGCCTTTCAGGAAGCATGCTACAAATGTCTCGAGTGCAGCTGGTCCACCTGCGTAATCGGATAGACTCGCCGCGTTTCACTGCCTTCGCTGGATCCCTTGAGGATCGAGGATTAGGGGTTGGAGGTCCACGCGCTCCTCAGAACCTTCGCTGTTCTTCTCCTATCGGAGAAGGCGAAGATCGCGGCGGCCGCACCGAGAAAGACGATTCCGGTCAGAAGCTCGAACCTTCCGAAATACCAGCCTATGACCAGAAACGCCCTGTTTCGCCTCCGCAGAACGTTCACTCGCCTAACATGGCTCCTGATGTCTGCCAGACGAACTATCGACCGCAAGAGTCCAGCACGCGGCTCGTATTCGGACACACTCAGCAAACCAAGGGGTTCACTTTACGTGTGCTTTGTCACTGTGATTATCGATTCCGGGTTATGACAGGAATAATTCTAGGCTGGTTGGAGATGAATGCTGGAATGCGTACCATCCTCGCTGCCATTGACCAGTCACGCAACGCTCATTCGGTAATCGGCAGAGCCGCTGAGCTTGCCGCTCTACTCCGGACCGAACTGGTCATACTGACCGTTCTGGACCCGGACCCAATGAGGAAGTTCAGCATTGACGAGGAGCGAAATCGAATTGCGAGTTTTCATCGAGAATTGCTCTTTAAGCATTTTCCGAAGAAAGGAATCTCCGTTGAATCCAACAATCCAAGCGAGCCTGTCTACAGATACAATCCTGCCGGGATAAGGATCCGCCTGCAAACCTTGTCGGGTAATCCTGTTGATTCGATATGCGGCGCCGCAGACCATTTGAAAGCTGACCTCGTCATTGTCGGAAACCGCGGACTCGGAGGCGTCGGCGGCCTTGTCCTCGGCAGCGTTTCTGAGAGAGTCGTGCACAAGTGTTCGCGGTCAGTAATGGTGGTCAAGGGTGGTGGAGAGTCCAACAGCTCGGATTGGGAGTCGATCGTTGCCTCTCAGCAAGCGCACTTGAACCTCGGCAATAGATAATTCCTCTGAGCCAGTTTCGGGTTAACCACGTAACCCAGACCTGGGCACTCCGTCTTCCCCGGAAAACGATTGGACCTTCGTAGAAGAATCAGTTTATGATTGTAGTGCCGGCCGTTCCATTGAGTGCCTCTTCCGCGCTTTCGAGCGAGGCGATGACAGCCCTTCTCTTCCCTGCGCCTGTCAGGAAGCTAATTGCACTCTCTATCTTGGGACCCATGCTCCCCGCGGGAAACTGGCCTTCATCAAGATACCTTCTGCACTCTCGGACAGTCATTCTGTCAAGTCCTCGTTGATCGGGTTTGCCATAGTTGATGGATACCTTCTCTACGTCTGTCAGAATCAGCAAGGTTTCCACTCCGACGATCTTGGCGAGGAGGGCTGCGGTTCGGTCCTTGTCCAGGACTGCTTCAACGCCTCTTAGCATGCCGTCTTTGTCTCTGATGACTGGAACCCCTCCACCACCAGCACTAATGACTACAGTTCCTGCTTCGTATAATCGGATAATCGTCTCTTTTTCCAGTATGTCCAGTGGGGTTGGAGAGGGGACGACTCTTCGGTAGCCTCGTCCACTGTCGCTGATCATTTGCCATCCTTTCAATCGTTCCAGGTCCGAAGACTCGGTGGCGGTGTAGAATGGTCCCACAGGCTTTGTAGGGTTCTTGAACGCGGGATCCTCCGCGTCTACTAGTGTCTGTGTTATGAGAGTTGTCACGGGCAGGTTTGGCCCGCCGGCGTCTAGCTCTGCGCGCATTGCTCTCTGTAGCATGTAACCCACCATTCCTTGACTCTCTGCTCCACACACGTCGAGGGGCATTGGTGGAAGAATGTCCTTCGCGATCTCATTCTGGAGGAGAATGTTGCCCACCTGTGGGCCATTCCCATGCGTGATGGTAATCTTCTCGCCTCGCCGAAGGAGACGTGCTAGATGCTTGGCCGTGTTCTGAACGTTTGTCTCCTGCTGTTCTGCCGTTCCTTTCTGGCCGTGCTGGAGAATGGCGTTGCCGCCGAGACTTACCAGAACCTTCATTGGATTAGGGCCCTAGTTTGAGGGTTTGCGGTTGAGGACGCAGGTCATGCATCGGATACCTCCGTATCCTCCCGTTATCTCCTGGAGCTGCAGCGATGTGACTTCGATAGAAAGCTCTTGGAACTCTCGCTTGTGCGGGAAGAACTGGTCAGACCTCTTGAGCGTGGCGAGGTCTCTCTTTGCTTCTTCCAAAAGTGCTTGATAGCGGTACGGATCGGATCTTGCCTTTGCCTCTAAGTTCTTCAAGACCTTCTTGACAATTTTCTCGACCTCAATGGCGAGAATGTTGTGGTCTTTGATGCAGAGGAAGTTTGAGGCGTAGCACATCTGCTCCAAGGTCGTTATCGGGACTATTCGGAACCCCTTGCCTGTCAAGTATTCGTAGAGGTTGGGACTCTTACCCAGCTTCCTGTAACGTCCACGGGTTGACCTCTGGTATACTTCCACTCTTGCCGCTCTGAGGAGTGGCACACAACCTACGGCGACATCTCTTCCGGGGAAGTTTAGGTATGTATCTAGGTGCATGTCGATCATCGGGTCCGGCTCGTCGCCTGGCACGAGTGGATGGGCTGGCTGGTGGACCAGCGCTACCTCTTCGAAGCCGACTCCGTGTCGGAGTACTTGGTTCGCCCCGTTAGGGTTCGTTCTGTCTCCGACTCCAATCATGGCAAATCTGCCTGCTGGGATGAAGTCTCCTCCCTCGAAGGTTCCGGGGGAAGCCACTCGGTGGGCGATCTTGGCCCCGGCCATTTCGAGTATCGTTCCAGTGAGGACCGGCTCCATGCGTCGCTGTGGCTTCGACATCCTTCCGACTATCAACCCCTGGTCGGAGGCGACCTGTTGGTCCCGCATGAAGAATAGATTGGCTAGAGGAACGTCGAGGGACGCCCGTGGAAATATGACCCTAACTCCTCTCTTAATGTCTAGTCTGATGCTGGGTCTGAGCACTAGGATGTTGAAGAGCGTCTGTACGCCAAGGTCGGCAAGGTTGCTCTCGAACTCTCGGCGCGCTCTTCTAGCTTCGCCAGAAGCCCCTTCGAACTTGACGATCTTCTTTGCGTAGGTTCGGAGTCGGCGTACTATCTCGGGGTCGTCTCTTGCCAGGCGGATCGCTAGGCTTCTCAGTCGGTGGACTCTGGTTCCGGTCGTGTCGAGGGCGTGTCTCAGTTCATCGTGTTCATGTATGGCCAGGTCCATGTTGAAGGATCGTTCGTAGAGGAAGGCGAAGGGCTCGATGAGCCCGAAGAACATCTCGATCCCCGGTCTGTGAATCACTACATCCCGTAAGGTGTCCCACTCGGCATGCACTATCGAATCCAACGGATTCCGCCCGGACCTATTTCCGGCGCAGGAGCCATTCTAGGAGAGCTGCGGCACCGTAGAGCTTGTTCTCCCCCTGCTGCCAGACAACGGACTGTTTCCCCTCAATCACCTCATCAGTTATCTCCAAGCCTCTATGAGCTGGGAGACAATGCATAACGCTCGCGTCTTTCTTGGCAACCTTCAGGAGGTCAGAGTTGATCTGGTACCCATTGAAATCCTGCATTCTCTTCTGTTTGGAGGACTCGTCGCCCATGCTCACCCAGACGTCGGTGTACAGCACATCTGCTCCGCCCGCGGCTTCTGATGGTTTGCGGAGGATCTTTGTTTCGCCGCCGGTCGATCTGCATATCTCCTCAGCCTGTTTGAGAATCGCCTGGTTCGGTTCGTAGCCTTCGGGGCATGCGACTCTGAATCTCATCCCTTCGATCGCCGCGCCGAGCAGAAGTGAGTTGCAGACGTTGTTTCCGTCGCCGACATAGGCTAGAACTAGCCCTTTGAGTCTTCTCTTCGCTTCCTCTATTGTGAAGAGGTCCGAGATTATCTGGGTCGGATGCTCGAGATCGCTCAACGCGTTGACGACAGGCACGCCCGAAT